>Ga0114956_1000269_pt1 | contig 35487 bp, 31 predicted proteins | sample MaitaG_FD_87304 | JGI IMG/M metagenome (GOLD analysis project Ga0114956, IMG submission 87304) | Marine algal microbial communities from Maine, USA - Maine_Asex2 metaG | ecosystem: Host-associated > Algae > Red algae > Unclassified | place: Maine, USA | collected 2015-01-05 | reverse complement strand
CCAACATGGTCGTCGGCATCACCAGAGTCCACGGCGCCAACATCGGCGTCGTCATCACCAGAGTCCACGGCGTCAACATCGGCGACGGCATCACCAGAGTCCACGGCGTCAACATCGGCGACGGCATCACCAGAGTCCACGGCGTCAACATCGACGGCATCACCAGAATCCACGGCGTCCGTATCGACGGCCACCTCGGGCGCATCGGCCGACTCGGTTGCCGTCGATGGCTCGCCCTCTCCGGTGCCGGTTTCAGGGTTGACCATTAGCGTGGTTTCGAGCGCCTCGACGACGTCGGCATTGGGCACGAATTGGCCGAGGGGCGGAAGGTCGTCGAGCGAGTCGATACCCAGCCGTTCGAGAAACAGCACGGTCGTGCCATACAACACGGCGCGCCCGGGGCCGGGGTCGCGAGAGTCCTCTTCGATGTAACTCCGCGCTTCAAGCGTCCGCATCACGGCATCGCAGCCGACGCCACGAATCGCCGACACCTGGTTGCGTGAAATCGGCTGTTTGTAGGCCACGATCGCCAACGTCTCCAGCGCTGCCGCCGACAACCGCGCCACCTGACCGTCGAGCACAAACCGTTCGACATACGGCGCAAGATCAGTGTGGGTCTGGAAGCGATACCCACCGGCAACCTTGTGCAGGATGAAACCTCGGCCTTGGCTGCTGTACTCGTCGGCTAACTCACCGCAGAGCCGCACGACCAGGTCGGCGGGAACCTCGAGCAACTGCGCCAACACCGACGGGTCGACGGGTTGGTCGGCGACCATAAGGATCGCTTCGATCGCCCGACGGATCTCGTAGTCGCGTTCGGGGTTTGCGCCACCTGCGTTTTCGGTCACTGAGGAGCCGTCATCCTTCATATGAATCGACCTCGGCCAGCTGCGAGCCAGCATCGTGTTCGGACTCGCCGCCGATCCATTGGAGTGTGATCTCACCGAACGTTGTGAACTGTTGAATGTCGATCATGCCTTGTTTGTACAACTCCAGCGCGGCGAGAAAGTAGACGACAACCTCGATGCGATCGACCAGCGGTGAGGTCAGCGCGCGGAACGTCATCTGGCCGCGAGATGGAAGTTCGACGAGGATGTCTTCGCACGCATCGACAACCGTGATCCGGACCGGCATCGTGATGTGGTCGGTGCGAATGGTCGTCTGCGGCTTCGGCGCAAGCGCTCGTTTGAACGCATCGCGGATATCGCCGGCGTCGACCCCTTCGAGCAGGTCGGGCATGAGGCCGATGAATTGTTCTTCCATGCCCGCCGTGCGCGGGTACGAACGGGCGGCGTCGCGAGTCAGCAGCTGGAGCGCGGCTGATGCGTCCTTAAACGTCTTGCATTCGAGCAGCCTCGCAAGCAAGAGATCTCGCTCTTCCCACAACGCAAACTCGTCGTCGAGATCGAGGCCGTTCTCGTCGGGAAGTAACCATCGACTCTTTAGCTCGACGAGGGTGGCGGCGATCAGCAGAAACTCGGTGGCAGTATCGAGATTGAGCAAGTCCATCCGGTCGATCTCTTCGATGTACCGGTCGACGATGCGCAGGATCGTGACGTCGTAGATGTCGACTTCATCCTGCAAAATCAGGTGAAGCAGAAGATCGAAAGGACCGTCGTAGACCTCGGTCGCCACTTCGTATGCCACGCCCGACACCCTAGAGCCGCCGACCGGCTCGCGCGCTCCTTCATTCAGGCGATCATTCAGGCGATCAGGAAGGCGATCATGGGACTGGTCGGCCTCGTCCTCGGCTGACGACGGCTCGGCCGCCGTCGAGCGTGATCACCTGATCGGCCCGGTCGATCACGAACTGGCGATGTGACACGGCGATGACCGTGTTCGTTCCGTCGGCGGCAAGGCGATCCCACAGGTCGCGTTCGGTGCTGACGTCGAGGGCGCTCGACAGATCGTCGACGACGAGCAGCTCGGGTTGGGTAAGCAAGCTGCGGGCCGTCGCAACCCGCTGCGCCTGGCCCCCCGACAGCCGAAGCCCACGAGACCCAACCGTTGTGTCGGCACCATTCGGCATCTCGTCGAGATCGACGGCCAAGGTTGTCTGATCGAGCACGACCCCGATACGGGAGTGGTCGCGGCCGAGCGCAATGTTGTCAGCGAGCGACTCGCTGAAGAGTCGGGGAACTTGCGGGAGGTGGGCCGCATTCGGTGGAACGAACCAGGCCGCCACGTCCTCGACGTCGGCGCCGTTCCACGACACGGTCCCGGCCTGCACTGACTCAAGGCCAACCAAAGCCCGCAGCAACGTCGATTTGCCGGCACCGACCCCACCCGTGATGACGGTGAAACTTCCTGCCTCGACATCGAAACTGATGTCGCGAACACCACCATCGGTCGACGGGTACACCGACGTGAGGTTGCGCACTTCGAGGCGTTCGAGCGGCACCCGTTCCGGATCGTCGTCGCGGGTGCGCAGGTCGTCGGCCGGTTCGATCGTGACCTCGCAGTCGGCGAAGAGATGGCCAACCCGGCCCGGCGCCGTGAGTTCGCCCATTCGCCCGTACGACACGATCACTTGTTCACGCGCCGAGATCAGTCGAGCCAAGAACCGTGGCACGATCCCAAGTTCGATCGCGTACGCAACGAACAACGCGAGATCACCGACCGTGAAGTCACCCCGTCGCACCGCGGGCACGAGGGCCAGGAGGGCAAGCCCGATCGTGATGTCGGTCGTCGATGACGAAATGCCATCGATCGTTTGCTGCAGCACGGTGTCGCGTACGGCGGTCACCCGTCGACGGGCCGTGTGCTTCTCGAGCCGCGCCAGAGCGGCGTCTTCGCGTCCTGCCAGCCGGAAGGCCAACAGCCCGGCAAAGGTCTCCCCCAAGAACGACGTCACCTGGCTTGTCGCCTCTCGATCTGCGGCCCGAGCCGCATATAGCCGCGGCGTGAGGAAACGGGTGAATACGGTCACGAGCGCAAGCGGCAACAGCACGACGACGGCGGCGCCCTGGTTGATCGTCGACATCACGATGAGCGCGCCGATCGAGTACGCGAGGGCGGCCGAGCCGTCGAGCCAGGAATCGGACCACAGCACGCAGTCACGAGCGTCTTCGCTGAAACGGGAGATCGCTTCGCTCGGGCTTGATGGCAACTTCGCAGCTCGGGGGCCACCGCTAACCGTTTGGGCCAACAACATGTTGGTGCGCAGCAACGTCAGCGCGGCGACCCACCACCGGACCACCCACCAGACCGCGACGGCGAAGATCGCCCATCGCACAACCTCGGTCGCCCCGATAGCGAGCAACACGGTCGTGACCGATTCGCCGGTGGCCAACCGGTCAAAGGCCACCTTCAGTAGGTAGCCGGTCGTCAGCGGCAACAAGAAGAAGGCGGTCCAAGCGAACCAGCTGTACAGCCACAGGCGGCCACGGAAGGTGCCGGTTCGCCAGCCAAATCGAAACGGGTGGATCTCGCGTCGTTCGGGAGGGCGCCGCGTCGAAGTCGCCGAGGTTGCTGCGTCGTCGGCATCAGCAATGGTCATGACACCACCTCGTCGAGTGGCCCATCGGAGCCGACCGCGAGTAGCTGCGCGTACCGACTCTGTGGGTCGTGGCGGAGCGCAGTGGTCGGGCCGTGTTCGACGATGTGACCTCGATCGAGCACCATGATCTCCTCGAGCCGCTCGACGGTCGAAAGCCGATGGGCGATCACGAGCGCGGTCCGGCCTTCGAGTAAACGGTCGATCGCCCGCGTCACCCGCTCTTCGGTCGTTGGATCGATGCGTGACGATGCCTCGTCGAGCAAGACGAAGTCGGGCGACCGCAAGAACAGCCGGGTCAGCGCGATGAGCTGCCCCTCACCCGCCGACAGGCCACTGCCGGCGGGACCAAGTTGGGTGTCGAGGCCGTCGGCCATCGCATCGACCCATTCGAGCAGGCCAAGTTCGGCCAGCGCGTCGCGAACCTGCGTATCGGTTATCGACTCGTCGAACAGCGTGAGGTTGTCGCGGATCGAGGCACCAAACAGATGCACGTCCTGCGACACCACACCGGTGCGATTACGAAGGTCGGCAAGCGGAATCTGATCGAGCGAGACCCCGCCGAGCCGCACGGCACCGGCGGTCGGCTCGACCAGCCGGACGAGCAGGCGGGCCAACGTCGTCTTCCCGCTACCGGTACGACCCAATACGCCGATCGACTTCCCGGGGGCCAGGGTGAGGCTCAACTCGTCGATGACGGGCACCGGGTTGTCTTCGTCGGCGTAGGTGAACGTGACCCGATCAAGCTCGAGAGCGAGCGGTCCGGACGGCAGCATCGTTGTGCCGTTGTCTTGGATTCCGGCGTTCTCATCGAGCAGGTTGAGGGTTCGCGCCATGCCGCCCGCGGCTCGCTGAACTCGCTCGGTCTCGTCGGAGAGTTCGCTGAGCGGCGTCCGCAAGATCTGGGTGTACTGGAAGACGAGGTACGCCGTGCCCAGCGAGATCGCGCCCCGCCGCAGCAACGCGACGTCGACCGCCAATGCGACGAGACCGCCGAGCACGAAGACGGCGTTCGAGAGAATCCACAACGCGACGCCCTGCTTCTCACGCCCGAGGGCCGAACGGAGCACCGCAGCACTCGCTCGTTGGAACGTGGCAACGGCATGACTGCCGCCGCCGTTACTTCGCAGATCGTCGGCGCCGGTGAGCCGTTCCTCGATCTCCCCCAGCATGCGACCAGTGGCCGCTTGCTCCGTCGCCGCCTCGTCGACGGCCCGGTTCCGCACGAGGTAGAGGGCACCGATCGCGATTCCCAAGTACACGGCAAGGCCGATACCGACTCGCCAATCGCGCAGTAGCAAAACCACGACCAGGCCGAACAACGTGACGATCGCGGCCGCGGCCTTGACCGCGAACCGAGCCACGAAGTCGCTGAGCGCAGTGACGTCGCCGTCGACCCGGCTGACGAGTTCCCCGGGGCTCGTCGCGCGGTGGAATGCAAGATCGAGATTCAGAACGTGCCGGGTAAGCGTTGACCGCAGCTCGTTGGTGACCCGCCACGCCAAGTCGGTCGCCGTCCATGCAACAGCCACCGACATCACTTGCCGGATGACGCCGACCGCCACATACGTTCCGGCCAGCAGCAGCAGTCGATTGCGACTCGCACCAAGTGCCGCCTCATCGATAAACGAAGCGATAAGCAGCGGCCCGACGAGCGGTAGCGCACCAGCAAACGCGAGAACGCCGATCATCAGCGTCAACCGGGTGCGGTGCGGTGCAACCAGGCCAAAGAGAGCCCGCCAGTGAGATTGCCCACCCATAGAGGTCGACGGTACAACCTCGGCTCTTTCGATCCCGCGGCTTTATGCCCGTAGCTGACGCAGGACTCGTCGCTGATAGGCGATGACGTGGTATCACAGACCAGTGCAGGCCGACCCGTCCCCGACCATCAGCGACGACACTCGCGACGACGTAGCAACGACCGGAACCGTTGACACGGCGGTGGTCTGGTTCCGGCGGGATCTTCGCCTAACCGACAATCCGGCGTGGGCCGAGGCGGTGAGTCGGGCCGCCACGGTGGTCGCTCTTTTCGTCGTCGACCCCGCGTTGCTCACAACGGCCGACGACCGACGCCTCGCTCTACTCCACGCCCACCTCGGCGCGCTCGACGATCGTTTGACCAACCTCGGTGGGCGACTCCACGTCGTGACTGGGTCGCCAGTCGAGGAGGTATCCGCCGTCGTCAGCCGGTCTGGTGCCGATCTCGTGACCTGGAACGACGACACGACCCCCTACGCCGTTCGGCGAGATGCTGCGGTGCAAGCCCGACTCGCGGCTGGCCACCCCGACGTCGAAGTGTCGACGCATTGGGGAACGCTCGTTCATCGCCCCGGCGCGGTGCTGACCGCCAAGGGCACGCTATCGCAGGTGTACACGCCGTTCTACAAGCGCTGGGCGGCGACCGAGTGGGACCCATGGCCCGAGGCCGATGCGACGTTGACCGCCGCCGTGTCGATCGCGGCCGAACCGGGTGATGGCCTTGCGGGGTCGGCGCTCGACTCGCTGACCGTCGCATCGCCACTTGCGGGTGGCGAAGACGCGGCCCAAGACCGGCTCGGCGGGTTCATCGAACGAGTCGACGATTACATCGACACCCGCGACACGCCGTCGGTCGACGGCACGTCGTACCTTTCATCCGACCTGCGCTTCGGAACGCTGTCACCCAGGGCCGTGGCGACCGAGGTCGGCGGCGACACCAAGGGCCGAGACGGCTTCGTTCGCCAACTCGCCTGGCGCGACTGGTACGCCCACCTGCTCCAGACGTATCCAACGATGCCGCAGCGAGCGCTACGGGCCGACTACGACCGCATGCAGTGGCGCAATGTCGACGCCGAGTTCGAGGCCTGGTGCGCCGGCCAGACCGGTTACCCGATCGTCGACGCGGGCATGCGCCAACTGAACCAAACCGGTTGGATGCACAATCGGGTCCGCATGATCGCCGGGTCGTTCCTCGTCAAAGACCTGTTGATCGACTGGCGGTGGGGCGAGCGGTACTTCCGTCGGCTGTTGATCGATGCCGATGTCGCCCAGAACGCTGGTAACTGGCAATGGGTGGCGGGAACCGGGCCCGATGCCTCGCCGTACTTTCGGGTCTTCAACCCCGTGTCGCAAAGCCGCAAGTTCGACCCGTCCGGCGCGTACGTTCGCCAGTGGGTGCCCGAGCTTGCGGGATTGTCCGATACGTCGATTCATGCGCCGTGGGAGGTGGCAGCGAAAGCGCCGCTCGACCTCGCGGCCGCCGGCGTTGTACTCGGCGATACGTATCCCGCTCCCATGGTCGATCACGCGATGGCACGAGAGCGAGCGATCGCTAGCTACAAGGCGTGCCGCAGCTGAGCTAGCGGAGGTTGCACGACGGCAGCTGCGCGACGGCAGCGAAAGTCCTGCTCGACGCCCAAGCGCCTGCGTTACCCTCGCATGCGTGGCACGTGTCTTCTCCGGAATCCAACCCTCGGGCAATCCTCATCTCGGCAACTTGATCGGGGCGATGCTCAACTACGTGAAGATGCAGCACGAGCACGACGCGGTGTATTGCGTCGTCGATCTGCATGCGATCACGGTGCCGCAAGATCCGGCCGCGCTGCGTCAGTCGACGATCGACCTGGCCCAGATGCTGATGGCGGTCGGGCTCGACCCGGACCAGTGCATTCTGTTCGCACAGAGCCAGGTCGCAGAACACAACCAGCTGGCCTGGATGCTCGAATGCACGGTGAGCTTCGGTGAGCTCAGTCGCATGGTGCAGTTCAAGGACAAGAGCGAACGAGCGAAAGACGCGTTCATCTCGGCGGGCCTGTTCACCTACCCCGCGCTGCAGGCCGCCGACATCGTCTTGTACGACACCGACCTCGTGCCGGTCGGCGATGACCAGCGCCAACACATCGAGCTCACTCGCGACGTCGCCACCCGGTTCAACAATCGGTATGGCGAGACGTTCGTGATTCCCGAGCACGTCATTCCAACCGCCGGCGCTCGGGTCATGGACCTGCAGCATCCCGAGAACAAGATGTCGAAGTCGGCCGATGGCGAGGCGGGCACAGTGCTCGTGCTCGACGATCTGAAAGCGATCGAGAAGAAGTTCAAGCGGGCCGTGACCGATAGCGACAACGAGGTCTTCTACGACCCGCAGGCCAAGCCCGGCGTGGCAAATCTGCTGTCGATTCTGGGAGGCGCAACCGGCAAAGATCCGGCCGACCTGGCGAATGACTACGAACAGTACGGGGCGCTCAAGGTCGCAACTGCCGAGGCCGTCATCGAACTCGTCCGGCCGATTCAGCAGCGCTACGCCGAACTCGCCTCCGACCCCGCCGAAACCGAGCGGCTGATCGCCAAGGGCGCCGACAAAGCCCGGGAGATCGCGTCGAAGACCTACGCCCGGGCCCGCGACAACATCGGCTTTCTGTAGCTCGCCGGACTCAGCGGGCGACGTCGTCGTCGGCGGCCAGGAGGCGGCGTCCCGTCGGCAGATCGATCACCGAAGACCACGCGGCCTCGGGCCAGTGGTGTTCGGCGGCCCAGGCGATAGCGAGCTCGTTTGAGCCAGCGGCCAGCAACATCTTCGCACCACGCTCGGGGTGCTGTTTGTAGACCGCGGCGCAGCCGAGGAAGCCGGGATGGGTCGGTCGCACGAGCGGACCCAACAACGTCGCAGCTACTCGGCCCATCGTGCCCAAGCCCGACTCGGTCTTGCCCACATCGTGGAGCGCCGACGCAACGACTGCCGCGGGCCCCAAGTCTTCGACCCGACGGCCGCAATCGACTGCATGGCGTCGATCTTGGGCGCTCATCGCCCGATACAACTCGATCTCGGCGTCGGTAAGCAGGTCGAGCAGCCACCGCTCGTCATGCGCCGCGGGCGGAGCCGACGACAGCGACCACCGGAACCTCTGCACGAGGTGTCGGATCTTGCCGGGAGCGACCAGGATCATGGGAACCGCCGCATCATGCCGATGACCGGGCCCGAGGGTGGGCGTTGCGGTGGACCTCGAACAACCGCTCCTGCGACACCTTGGTATAGATCTGCGTCGTCGTAATCGAGGCGTGGCCGAGCAACTCCTGCACCGTGCGAATGTCGGCGCCGTGGTCGAGCATGTGCGTCGCACACGAGTGCCGCAGCACATGAGGCGAGAGCTTGGCCCCGATGCCAACCTTCGCTCCATACTTCTTTACGACGCCCCACGCCCCCTGCCGCGACAGGCGTCCGCCCCGCTGGTTGAGAAACACGGCTTCGGCCGCATCGCGGCTCGCCCATCGCTTCGGTTCGAGCGATCCCCGGCCACCGAAACCCAGGTAGACAAGAAGTGCGTCGTAGGCCATCGAACCGATTGGAATGATGCGTTCCTTCGACCCTTTCCCGAACGCCCGCAGATTCTGTCCCTCGATATCGATGTCGCTGAGTGAGAGGCCCGTCATCTCGCTGATCCGAAGCCCAGTGCCGTACAGCAGTTCAAGAATGGCGCGGTCACGAATGTCGGCGGGACGATTGCCTTCGACTGCTTCGATCAGCGCGAGCACCTCGGCCTCGGTGAGTGCCTTCGGCAGACCAAACGGCACCTTCGGCACCTCCAAGGCGGCGGTCGGGTCGACGGTGAGGATCCCTTCGGCCGCGCAATAGCGGTGCATCGATCGCACCGCAGCGAGCGAACGAGCCACCGACGACGGTGCACTTTCGCTCGCGCTGCGCTCGGCCAGCCAGCGAACAAGGTCGGCTTCGGCCGCTGAACCAACGGTAAGATTCTGCTCGTCGAGCCACGCCACATACCCGCGCAAATCGCGCCGGTATGCCTCGATCGTGCGGGCCGCTCGGCCTCGCTCGACGTCGAGCCACATCAGATAGTCCTCGACCTCAAACGGCAGCCGCGCCGCCTCGTCGTTGGCCGCGGCCCGTGGATCTAGCTGGCTTGACGAAGCAGCATCCATTGCAGGCCCAGCAGCGTCTTGGCATCTTCGATCGAGCCATCGCTCACCAGCGTCGGGATCTGATCGAGCGGCACCCGCACAATGTCCATGTGGGCTTCTTCGGCGCCGTCGAACATACGATCCGCGGGCGTGAGGTCGGTACCCAGGTACACGTACGTGCGCTCATCGCAGAAGCCGCCCGAGTTCAGGAAACAGCCGAGCAATTCGACTGAGCCCGCGTCGTAGCCGATCTCTTCGACCAGCTCGCGTCGGGCCGCGATTGTGGGCGGCTCACCGTTGACGTCTCGTCGCCCCGCCGGAATCTCGAACATCAGCCGGTTGATCGGCGCTCGATACTGCTTGACAAAAATGATGTGGCCGTCGTGGATGGGGACAACGGCAACCGCTCCGGGATGGCGAGTGATTTCGCGATCGATCTCTTCACCATCGGGCGTCGTGATGTACGCAAGGTGAGTCGACACGACGGGGCCCTGGCGGATGAACTCTTCTCGCTGGACGATGAAACCGCCGTTGCCGTAGTCGGGTTCGGGCTGTTCAGTGAAGGAATCGCCCCACGCGTCGGCGGCCACTCAGGCGTCCTGAGTAGCGTCAGATACCTGCGGCGCGTCAACGGACAGGAGCTGTGGATTGCGACCTTCGAGCCGTTCGAGCGACGCCTGAACAAACGCTCGGAACAACGGTGCGGGCCGGTTCGGGCGACTCTTGAACTCGGGGTGGGCTTGAGTGCCGACCCAGAACGGGTGCCCGGGCAGTTCGATGAACTCGACAAGATGGCCATCGGGCGAATCGCCGGAGCACGCCAGCCCACCTTCTTCGAACCGGCTGCGGTACTTCGAGTTGAACTCGTAGCGATGCCGGTGGCGTTCATACACAATCGACTCGCCGTAGATCTCGGCAACCTGCGATCCAGGAGCCAACTTGGCGGGATACGATCCGAGCCGCATCGTGCCGCCCAGGTCGGTGATGTCTTGCTGCGAATGCATGAGATCGATGACGGGATCGGGCGTCTGCGCGTTCATCTCCGACGAATGGGCCCGGCTGAGTCCCAACACGTTGCGGGCGTACTCGATCGTCATGACCTGGAGGCCGAGGCAGATGCCAAGGCATGGCACGTTGTTCTCGCGGGCGTACCCGGCTGCCGCGATCATGCCTTCGACGCCGCGTTCGCCAAAGCCGCCAGGAATGACCATGCCGTCGAGATGGCGGAGGCGCCCTTCGCCGAGCAGACCTTCGACGTCTTGGGCTTCGATCCAGTCGAGTTCGACCTTCGCGCCGTGGAAAATGCCGGCGTGGTTCAGCGATTCGACGACGGACAGGTACGCGTCGATCAGGCTGACGTACTTGCCGATGATGCCGATGCGCACGGTGCGGGTCGCGGTATGGACCCGCTCGACGAGCTCACGCCACTCGGTGAGGTCGAGATCGCCCTCGAGACCGAGCAGCTCACAGGTCACGGCATCGAGGCCTTCATCGTGCATAACGAGCGGGATGTCGTACAGGCTGTCGGCATCGGCGGCGTTGACCACGGCGTTGACTGGAACGTCACAAAGCCGCGAAATCTTGCGTTTGAGGTCCTTCGAAATCGGCTCTTCGCTCCGGCAGACGATCGCGTCGGGCTGAATACCTCGACCCCGAAGCTCGGTGACCGAGTGCTGGGTTGGTTTCGTCTTTTGTTCGCCGCTCGGCCCGATGAAGGGAATGAGCGTGACGTGCACATACATGACGTTGTTGCGACCCATGTCGAGACGCATCTGACGGATAGCTTCGAGGAACGGCAAAATCTCGATATCGCCGACGGTGCCGCCGATCTCAGTGATCACGACATCGATGTCGTCGCTGCGGAGCCGGGCGATACGAGCCTTGATCTCATCGGTGATGTGCGGAATGACCTGCACGGTCTTGCCGAGATAGTCACCGCGCCGTTCGGCGGCCAAGACCGCCGAATAGATCGAACCGGTCGTCGCATTCGAATCGTGCGACAAGTTCTCGTCGACGAACCGTTCATAATGGCCGAGGTCGAGATCGGTTTCGCCGCCGTCTTCGGTAACGAATACCTCGCCGTGTTCGAACGGATTCATCGTGCCGGGATCGACATTGATGTAGGGATCGAGCTTTTGCATCGCGACCCGGAGGCCTCGCGACTTGAGCAGTCGACCGAGCGAAGATGCGGTAAGACCCTTACCGAGAGAGCTGGCGACACCACCAGTGACGAAGATGTGTTTGGTCACGGGATCTCAGGTTATCGGGCGCGATCGGCGCGCGCCGTGATCCGTTCGGATGATGCTTCTTCGAGGAGTTCCGCCGCGTGGGTACGCGCAGTGGAGCTGTCGGGCGAGCCTGACAACATGCGGGAAAGCTCGACAACCCGGCCGTCGTCGTCGAGTTCGGTCAGTGTCGTGACCGTCGATTTGCCGACCTCGGACTTCGCGATATGGACCTGCTGGTTGGCGAACGCGGCGACCTGCGGCAGGTGGGTGACGACCAGAACCTGGTGGGTGGACGCAACATTGGCGAGTGCCCGACCGACCGATGTGGCCGCTTGGCCGCCGACGCCAGCGTCGACCTCGTCGAAAATCACGGTCGGAGGCGCTTCCGCGACAACGAGCTGCAAGGCAAGCATGACGCGCGACAACTCGCCACCAGAGGCAACCTTGGCAATCGGGCCCGCCTGCATCCCGGAGTTCATCGCGACCAAGAAGTCGACATCGTCACCCGGGTCGTCGCCGACGACAACTTCGAGTTTCGCGTTCGGCAGCGCCAGCTTCGTGAGCTGCTCTTGCACTCGCGCCGCGAGCTTCGGTGCGGCCTTGCGACGCTTCGCCGCGAGCTTCGCGGCTTCAGCAGCCTCGACCGTCTCGAGTTCGGCGATACGGGCTTCGAGCGCCGCAGCTCGTTCTTCGTGCGATTCGAGCGTCACCATGCGCTCGGAGACTTCCTGCCAGTAGGCAAGAACGTCCGACAAGTTCGCTCCGTACTTTCGACGCAGCTCGGTGAGCACGCGTCGACGCTCGCCAACGGCAACGAGGCGGGCCGGGTCGTCGGGGATGCCGTCGGCCATGTCGCGCAGCTCTTGCCCTAGATCGAGGATTTCGGCCAACAACGCTTCGGCCCGCTTCGTTTGATCGTCGAACGGTTCGCGGTCGCACATGAGGGCAATAGCTCGCGAGAGGCCATCGCCGACCACCCCGTCGGCCCCCAGACGGCTGCCGGCCGCGACCGCGGCATCACGGTGCGCGGTCGAGTCGCTGAGCAGGGCCTCTTCGGCGATCAGGAGGTCGTCTTCGTCGGGGTCGGTGAGGTTCGCGGCCTCGATCTCTTCGAGTTGGAACCGCAGCAGTTCGATCTCGCGCGCCCGGGCCCGGTCGTCGCCGCCGAACTCGGACAGCCCGGCTCGGGCCTCGCGAACTGCCATTCGGGCCTCGATTAGCGGCGTCGGATCGATTGAGCCGAACATGTCGAGGGCCGCCCGTCGCGCCGACGACCGCAAGAGTGCGTGTTGACCGTGTTGGCCATGCATGTCGACAAAGTCGCCGACCGCTTCGGCAATTGCGGCGACCGTCGCCAACCGGCCGTCGACGTAAGCCCGGGCTCGACCGTCGCGCGGGATGACCCGTCGGACGACAACCTCCTCGCCCCCGTCGCTGACGAACCGTCCTTCGACTTCGGCTTCTTCCGCCCCGACGCGGACGAGACCGCCCTCGGCTCGTCCGCCGACGAGAAGCGACACGGCCGTTGTGACGAGCGTCTTGCCGGCGCCGGTTTCGCCCGTGAGGGCGGTGAGGCCGGGCCCAAGGAGTAGCCGGGCGTCTTCGATAACACCCAGGTTCCGTACTGCGAGTTCATGCAACATGAAAGATCGACCTCTAGTCAGAAATCCGGTCGAGCCCGAACTTGGCTTTCAGAACACCAAGAAAGTCACGGGGGCCAAAGACAACGAAACGGGCGGTAACCGCCGATCGAGTGCAGATCACGGCGTCGCCCGGCTGCAACTCGGCAAGTGGCCGCCCATCGAGGGCAACAACGCCCGGGCGGTCGGCGACCATGTCGATACGAACCTCTGACGTGGGAGCCAGCACGAGGGAACGGTCGAAAAGCATGTGCGGCGAAACGGGTGTGACGATGAGCGCTTCATAGGTAGGTGCGACAATAGGACCCCGCGCTGACAGTGAGTACGCCGTCGAACCGGTCGGCGACGCCACAATCAGGCCATCAGCGGTGTAACTCGTGAAAAAATCACCGTCGATCGTGACCGCAAGATCGATCGTGCGACCGCTCTCGACATGCTCGACAACCGCCTCGTTCAGTGCGGTGCCGTGCTCGCCGAGCGTGCCGTCGGCCCGAACGATCTGGGCGGCGACCTGCATGCGTTCTTCGATCGTATGATCGCCAGCCAGACACCGCGAGACTGCCTGCTCAGCGCCGCCTGGTTCGACCTCGGTGAGGTAGCCGAGACGGCCGAAGTTCACCCCGAGCACCGGCACCTTCTTGTCGGACACCAGGTCGACGGCCCGCAGGACCGAACCGTCACCACCGAGCGACACCATCAGGTCGAGCCCGTCGGCGAAGGTTTCGTCTTCTGGGTGGGCCGGCAGGCCAAGCAGTTCCGCATCATCGGGTGGCAGGCGTAACGAGTGGCCAGCGTTGCTCAACCATTCGACGAGGTCCGTCGCGGTCTCCTTCGCCTCATGCCGTTCGCTGTGCACGATCAAACCAATGGTGCTCACGTCGTCAGAGTAGGGCCTGGGCTTCGGCAACCATGGTGATGATTCGCCCGCTAGCGAGTGGTTCTTGGTCAGCCCCAGGCCGAATCAACAGGAAGAACTCGACATTTCCCTGCCCGCCTCGAATCGGCGAAACACAGCCGGCGATCGCCGTCGCGCCCGTGGCCGTCGTGGACCCAACGGCCTCTTCCAGCACTCGGTGCCAGATCTCCGGGTCTTTGATGACGCCCCGGCCCCGACTCGCTTCTTGCTTGCCAGCCTCGAACTGCGGCTTCACGAGCACCACGGCAACACCCGCGGGATCGAGCAGTTCGATGATCTTCGGCAACACCCGCTCGATGCCGATAAACGAGACGTCACACACGATGACATCAGCGCCTTCGTTGTTGCCGACATCGGTGCCGGGCCAGTCGAGGGATGCCAGGGTCACGTTACGGATGTCGGTCTGTTCGCGGACGTCGACCCGCTCGTCGGCGATCAGCCGCTCATGCAGCTGGGCTCGACCGACGTCGACGGCAACAACCGCCGCCGCGCCGTGTTGCAACAGGCAGTCGGTAAACCCGCCCGTCGATGATCCGACGTCGACACAGCGGGCGCCGGTGACATCGAGATCGAATGCGTCGAGCGCCCCTTGCATCTTGTCGCCACCTCGGCCGACGTAACGCGGGCCCGGTCCGGCGATCAGCAACGCATCGCCCGGCAAAACCTGTCGAGCGGGTTTGTCGGCGATCGCCCCATTGACGGTGACCGTTCGGGCCCGGATAGCCGACTGCGCCAGCTCCCGGCTCTCAGCCAGGCCGCGGCGTACAAGTTCGGAGTCGAGGCGACGGCGGGCAGAAGCGATCTGAACAGCGTACGGCTACCGTTCTTCGGGATGATGCCATTCAAGGATGAGAATCCGACGTATCGGAAACCGATCGTCACCTGGATTCTGATCGGGCTCAACGTCTTCGTGTTTGTCTTCCTTCAGGGCACCGCAGATCCCGGTGCCGAAGAGGTCGACTTCACACTCGAATGGGCAGCGATCCCATGCGAAATCACGTCAGGCGAACCGCTCACGCTCGACGAGATAACTGCGACCTTCGAACGCGGTGACTTCGACGCCTGCGGCGTCGACCTTCCCGACGTGCCCGGCAACGACCCGTACTTACCCGACAAGTTCATTCTGTCGGCCGCGATCTTCTCGATGTTTCTACATGCGGGTTTCATGCACCTCGGCGGCAACATGCTCTACCTGTGGATCTTTGGCAACAACATCGAAGACCGCCTCGGCACGATCAAGTTTCTGCTGTTCTACGTGCTCGGCGGAATCGTCGCGACCGCCGCCCATGTCTTCCCGGATCCCAACAGCACGATCCCGGTCGTTGGTGCATCAGGTGCCGTCGCCGCGGTCATGGGCGCGTACATCGTCTGGTATCCCGATGCACCGGTGCGCACGTTCGTCGTCATGTTCTTGAAGGACTTCAAGGCGAAGTGGGTGCTGGCGTTCTGGTTCGTGAGTCAGTTCTTTATCGGCAGCGGCTCTGGCGTGGCGTGGCTCGCTCACGTCGGTGGGTTCGTCTTCGGTGTCGCCGTTGCGCTCGCCATTCGGGTGTCGAAGCCGCTGCAAAAGGTGTGCCTCACTCCCGACTATCGCGACATCGATCACTGGGACAACACGGGCGGCATCGGCCGCGGCCCGTACGTCACCGCCACCCGCATTGGCACCAACCCTCCCCCGCCTCGCCCCCAGGACCGCCGCTTCTGAACTAGCCGGCCGACGGCATCGTTCGGATCGTCGTGATCGCATGAGCGGCCATCGTGCCGCCTTGGAAGAACTTGGTCGACACGAGCGAGGTGAGGCCGCGCTGGTTTTCAATCTCGCCGCGGATCGTGAACGTCGGCTCGACAATCGGTTCGTAGTAGTCGCAGCGCATGTTGATCGTCGTCAGCCAGTGACGTTCCTCGCCCCTCGCTTCGGCCGCCCCGTGCACCGTGTGCAGGGAGACCATGTCGACGTAGGTTGGCGTGAAGCCGCCGAACAATTGCCCTTTGGGATTCTTGAGCCGGTCGGGCAGGTGAGCTTCGACGACCAGGACGCCTCCCGAGCGTTCGATGATCTTCCACTTGTCGACTTCGAGGAGGTCTCCGGCCGCGTGGCCCGGGGGCATGAGCTCATCGGGCTGACTCACCTCGGTCATCCGAGCTGCTTGGCGACGAGGGCGGCAAGACTGTCGGCGACGAAGGCCGGGTGGGGTTCGACCGGTAGGTCACCGGTCGAGGTCACGCCGGTAAGTACCAGGCCAAAGTCGTAGCCCAGCGCGACGGCGAACGCGCCATCGCTGTCGGGCCGGTCGCCGACCATGAGACCCGCGTCGCCGAGTCGTGACCGCACCAACTGCGCCGCTCCCTCATTCGGCTTCCCGGCGAAGATCGGTGTCGCTTCTGATGCGTACGCGATCGCGTGGACGATCGATCCCCCACCCGGCTTCAGACCTTCGGGCGTCGGATACGACGGGTCGTGATTTGTCCCGATCAGGCGAGCACCACTGCGAACCGCCGTCATCGCTCGCCACAGCTCGTCGTAGTCGAACTTCGGATCGATTCCCACGATGACGGCGTCGGCTGGCCCGGTCCCCACGACGGTCGCCCGCTTCCGCTCGACCGCCTCGTTGATGCCGTGGCCGCCGATGACGACCACTCGCTCTCCAGGTTCGATCAACTGGGCTGCCGCCATCGCCGAGGTGACGACGGCGCCTTCGGCGTCGATCCCATGGCTTGAGAGTTTCGCGACCTGCTCGGCTTCGGTGAGCGCCGACATGTTCGTCACGAACAACACGTCGCGCCCAGCCTTTTGGAGCTGGGCGACTGCATCGGCGGCCCCCGGAATCGGCTCTTTGCCGATCCAGATCACCCCATCGAGGTCCAGGACCCACGCCGCATCGGGATTTAGCTTCACCGTCGAACTCATGCCCGGCAGGGTAGGTGGAGTAGCGGCGTGCCATCACCGTTCCCTTACGATGGCCGCGTGCGGAACCCGGACCTTGCCGCTGAACTCGTCGACATGGCTGAGCGCGACGAGTACTTACGCGAGGAACTGCTGGCCGAGGGCGTTCTTCACCACGGTTACGTCCCGCGGATGCGCACCCTGCACCGGCGCAACGGAGATCGGCTTGCCGCCATTCTTGAGCAGCTCGGCCGCTGGCCCAGCCGCAGCATCGTCGGCGACGACGGTGCTCATGGCGCCTGGTCAATCGCAATGCACGACATCGCCAACCCAGGACTGATGCGAGCCAGCCGGTTGCTGCTCGCCGAAGCTGTTCGCCATCATGATGCTGACGGGGCCGACCTCGCGCACATAGACGATCGCATCCACATGTTCGAGACTGGCCGACAGATCTACGGCACCCATTTCGGTTGGGGCGACGACGGCGCCTACGGGGTCTGGCCACCGATCGAGGACCCCGACAATGTCGAGGCCCGGCGACGCACGGTTGGACTCATCTCCCTTGCCGATCGGCTCCGAGCGCTTGCCGACAACCCATCCCCGCTGCCCCAGCAGCTGACTGCGGAGGAAATCAGATCGCGCCGGGACGAGGAAGCCGCGTTCGCACACTCCGTCGGCTGGCGGTAACACTGTTCGCTCCTGCGTCGCGAAGCGTTCACGCAGAAGCTGCGGGCACGCATGAGCCGAAGGCGACATCAATGACACAGCCAGATAGGTTCGGGCGGTGAACGAATCTGACCGCCTCATCGTCCCGCAGGGTTCGTTCGAACTCGACCGCCACCCACCTGCCGACGGCGCCCCACTGCGCGCGTGGGATGCAGCTGACGAGTACCTGCTGCAGAACGTCGCCGAGCACGCAGCGACCGAGGGCTTGCGGGTACTCGTCGTCAACGATGCGTTCGGTGCGCTGGCGGTCGCGGCCTCCGGTGATGCCGAGAGCGTGACTTCGTGGGGCGATTCGTTCCTCGCGCACACCGCCCTGGCCGCAAACCTTGACCGCAACGACATCGACCCGTCGCTCGTCACCGTGCTGCCATCGGTCGAACAGCCACCTGAGCCAGACCTCATCTTGCTGAAGGTCACCAAGAGCATGGCCCTCCTCAAAGACCAGCTCTGCACGCTGGCGCCGCTCATGAATAATGGCGCCGTACTCATCGGCGCGGGCATGACCCGCAACATCCACAATTCGACCAGCGAAATTTTCGAAGAGGTCGTCGGACCGACGAAGACGTCGCGAGCTCAGAAGAAGGCCCGGCTGATCTTCGCCGAACGCGACGCCGAGCTCGACCCCGTCACGAGCCCGTGGCCTGCGACCCACGACGTCGAACTGCCGACCGGTGCGGCGTTGACGGTCGCCAACCATGCCTCGGTCTTTGCCCGCGACCGGCTTGATGCCGGCACCCGCTTGCTGCTCGACAATCTGCCAACCGGTTTTGACGGCGCCAACATCGTCGACCTCGGTTGCGGGTCCGGGATCCTCGGAATCGCCGCCGGCCTCGCGAACCCCGGCGCTCACGTCAGCTTCGTCGACGAGTCGTACATGGCGGCTGCCTCGGCCGAGATCACCGCGGAGGCCGCGCTCGCACCAGGCAGCTGGAATTCGATCGTCGGCGACGGACTGGGCGCGGCCATCGCCGCCGGAAATATCGCCGATGTCGATCTGATCGTAAACAACCCGCCGTTCCATCAGGACCACGCGGTCGGCGATGCAGTTGCCTGGCAGATGTTCAACGAGAGTCATGCCGCCCTGAGGCCAGGTGGTGAACTCTGGGTCGTCGGCAATCGGCACCTCGGTTACCACGCCAAACTCAACCGGATCTTCGGCAACAACGAAACCGTCGCGTCGAACAAGAAGTTCGTCGTCCTCAGGTCGACTCGCTGATCCAACCTGGCCTGTGCAACACGTCACAGGCATCCCGTTTTGCGTGAGAGTAAACGATCTGTGACGGTGGGATCACACAACGCAGGAGGCGGATTCGTATGAAGTGGGTTCGAGTTGTACTCGTACTGCTAGCGGTGCCGAACATCGTCGCCGGCATTTGGGCGATCGTCAGCCCACAGAGCTGGTTCGACAAATTTCCCGGGTGGGCGCCCCGTCTCGTCGCCGCCAACCCGCCCTACAACGAGCACCTGGCGTCCGACGCCGGCGGCGGCCTCCTGGCGACCGGTGTCGCAGCGTTACTCGCGTTCATCTGGTTCCGACGAGACGTACTGATCGTCGCGATGATCACCTACCTCTGTTTCGCGGCCCCGCACCTGCTGTTCCACCTCGCCAACCCGTCGGACCTCTTGTCGAGTTCGGAACGAGCGACCGCCGAACTCCCCGGTCTCATTCTCGCCGTGGTCGGCGCAGCCGGCGTTCTGTTGTGGGCTGTCGGCAAGTTCTCGGACCCCCAGCCAACGACCACGGAGGTTCACCGATGAAGATCGCCGTCGCCGCCACCAAGGTGCTGAGCAAGAAACGCTCGATTCCGACGCCGTATCGCACGGCGATGAAACATCCGCCGACTTTGTTCGGCAAACTCGCGATGGAGCGGTGGCTGAGCTCCGGGCGGGCCTGTCCCGCCGACCTCAAGCAACTCGCGACCGAACGGGCCAGCATGCTCGTCGGGTGCGTGTGGTGAATCGACTTTGGCAAAGCGGTCAGCCGTGAGCTGGCCCTACCGATCGAGAAAATTGAACAGCTTGCCGACTGGCGAGCGAGCACGGTCTACAGCGATCTCGAGCGCGCCGTCATCGAGTACGCCGAGCTACTGACGGCAACGCCGGCCAACGTGCCCGACGAACTGCGGAGCCGTCTTCGAGCTCACCTGAACGACAAGCAGCTCGTCGACCTGACGAACAACATTGCTTGGGAGAACGCGCGAGCACGTTTCAACCGCGGGTTCGATATCCAGTCCGACGGCTACGAATAACGACGGCGGGCTACCAGTTCGTTGCGATGTACTGGGTCTCGCAGAATTCGAGGATGCCTTCGAACGATCCTTCCCGTCCGAGGCCACTCTGTTTCATGCCGCCGAACGGCGCGGCCGGGTCAGACACGACCCCGCGATTCAGGCCGATCATGCCAGCTTGGATCTGCTCGCTGACTCGTAAGCCCCGTGCGAGGTCTTGCGTGAAGACGTATCCCATGAGGCCCATCTCGGTGTCGTTCGCCGACTCGATCATCGACGCCTCGTCGGTGAAGCTGACGAGTGGTGCCACCGGGCCGAAGATCTCCTCGGTGCACACGTCGCTGCCGACCGGTACGTCGCGCAACACGGTGGGTGGATAGAACCAGCCCGGTCCCTCGGTCGGGGTTCCGCCGGTCAGCGCGGTTGCGCCTGCGCTGACCGCCGACTTGACGAGCCGGTCGACGCTGTCGACCGCGGCCTCGTTGATCAACGGGCCGACTTGGACGTCGTCTTCGAAGCCGTTGCCGACCTTCATGGCCGACATCGCCACGGCGAGCTTCTCGCTGAAGGCGTCCATCACCGGCGCCTCGACGAAGAATCGATTCGCTGCGGTACAGGTCTCAGCTGAGTGGCGCATTTTGGCCGCAATTGCGCCCTGCACCGCGAGATCGAGATCGGCATCGGCGAACACGACAAACGGCGCATTACCGCCTAGCTCCATGACGACCTTCAGCACGCGGTCGGCGGCCTGCTGCAGCAGCACCCGACCGACCTCGGTCGACCCGGTGAACGAGACCATTCGGACGGCCTTGTGTTCCATCGCGGCCTTGACGGGCGCCGACGACGACTTCGTCGGCACGAGGTTGAGGACACCGGGTGGAAGCCCAACCTCGTTCTCGAACAGATCGGCAAGCGCCAGCGCAGTAAGCGGTGCCTCCTTCGGCGGCTTGATGACCACCGTGTTGCCCGCGCCCAATGCGGGGGCAAGCTTGCGGGTGATCATCGCAGCCGGGAAGTTCCACGGCGTGACCATCAGCACCACGCCGACGGGCGGGTGATGCACGATGATGCGCGCGGTCCCGGCCGGGTTGGTCCCGAGCGAGCCGCGAATGCGCACGGTCTCTTCGGCGTTCCAGCGGAAAAACTCGGCGGCGTAGTTGATCTCGCCGAGCGCATCAGCCATTGGCTTGCCGTGTTCCTTCACGATGATCGACGCCAAGTCGTGGGCGTTGTCGACCATGACCTGATAGCAGCTACGCAGCAATTCAGAACGGGAGCGCGGCGGCGTCGCGGCCCAATCAGCCTGGGCCGCCGCGGCGGCGTCGCAGGCCGCGATCATGTCGTCGGCGGTACCCGACGCGACCGAGGCGACGACGTCGCCGTTCGACGGATCGAGTACGTCGAACGTCTCGCCGTCTGCGCCGGCACGGCGCTCGCCATTGATCACAAGTTGGTTCTGCACAAGACGATCCTGTTCGGTGTTGGGCCTGAGACGTTCAGAGCTGTCCGATGTTGGGCCCTGAGTCGTTCAGCGCCCGGTAGTCGATCGCCGAGCTTATCGGGCGTCAGCGGCTGCGGCCGGAGGACGCGGCGGTCGAGCCTGACTCACCACCACGGCTGCGAGCATCGTCATCGCCGTCGTCACAAAAAACGGCACTCGGTATGACCCGGTCACGTCCTCGACCCAGCCCACGATCAGCGGACCGAATCCGGTGCCGATACCGGTCACGACGCCGATGAGTCCCATGATGGTCGCGAACGAAACCTGGCCGAAGACATCGCTCACGAGCAACGTTTGCATCATGTAGACGTTGCCGATCGTAAAGCCGATCACGAGCACCAAAACCCAGGTCAATACCGTGTTGTCAATGAGCGTGACCCCGAGCACCGACAGTCCCTGTACGGCGAACAGGGCAACCGTCAGCAACCGCCGGTTGATGCGGTCGCCAAAGATGCCGACGACAAGCCGGGCAATGATGCTGCCGAACGCAGTGACGGTCAGCGCAAACGATGCGGCACTCGCTGAACCAAAGCGGTCTTCGAGAAACGCGAGTTGATGGATGATGAAGCCGGTCTGGGCACACAACACGAGCGCAAACCCGACGAGCAACGACCAGAAGGCGACAGTGCGCACAGCTTCGGCCCGGCTCCACAAACGGTGCTGCACGTCATCACCAAGCGCCGTGTTCGCGACGTCGAGCGGCCGGCCAAAGTCGACCTCGGCGTCGACCTGTTGGGGGTCCCAGATCAGCACGCCAACGATGAACGGGATGCCGACCACTAACGCCACCAACGCCAGGCCCGGCCCGGCGAGCCCGAGACCGCCCGCGCTGATCAGCGCGGTCCCCAGAGGCACGAGCACCATGCCGCCGAGCGACGGGCCGATGAAGGCGATGCTCATCGCTTGGGCTCGCCGGGTCACGAACCATCGACTCATGATGCTCGATGTGCCAGTGCCGAGCGCCATACCAAACGAGACGGCGAGTACGGCGTAGGCGGCGTAGAGATGCCAGAGCTCGCTAACGGAACCGACGGCGGCAATCGCCGCTGCCATGCCAACGGTACCGATCAGCATCAGGCCGATCGGACCGGTCCGGTCAATGCGCGGTCCAAAGATCGCGGCCGTGATCCCGCTGACCGAGAAGTACATGCCGGTCGCCCCGGAGACCGCGGCGTTCGACCAGCCATTTTCCTCTTGTAGCGGCCGGAGGAACACCGCCAGTGCGTAATAGCCGACGCCAACGCCGACGAACATGATCATGACCACACCGACGACGATCCACCAGCCGTAGTGCGGGCCTCGTCGGTCGTGACCAGACCGCTCGGTCAGGCGGTAGAGCAGCGGGCGCCGCGCGACCGGTCGTGTGAGCACCGGGCAACCGTAGCGGGCGCCGCCGAGCTCGACGGCGTGCAGTAACTTCGAGCCATGCCGCACACCGCAACCGCTCCATCGATCTACTTCGAGACGACGGGAGATCCGTCGAACCCCGCCCTGCTGCTCGTCAACGGCCTCGGCAGTCAGATGAGCGTTTGGCACGCCGACCTGCTTGCGATGTTGGCCAACCGGGGTCTCTTCGTCATCGCGTATGACAACCGCGATGTCGGCCTGTCCGATGGCTTCGACGAAGCGACGTACGACTTCGGCGCCGGTGTCACGTCGCTCCGCAACAACGAGCTTGTCGACGCGCCGTATTCACTCATCGATATGGCGTCCGACGGCATGGGCGTGCTCGACACTTTGGGCGTCGAACGGGCCCATGTCGCCGGGGTGTCGATGGGCGGGATGATCGTGCAAACCATGGCGATCCACTTCCCCGAACGGCTCCACACGATGGCGTCGATCATGTCGTACACCGGGCGACGCGACATTGGCCGGGCCACGCCCGAGGCGAACGCAGTTCTCATGAAGGCGCCGCCGACCTCTCGCGACGAAGCGATCGAGCACGGGGTCGAGTCGACGAAGGTCATCGGCTCGCCCGCATTCTTCGATGCTGAAATCGCGGCTGAGGGGGCAGCGATCGCTTATGACCGGGCCTTCCGTCCTGCCGGTGTGGCCCGGCAGCTGTTGGCAATCTGGAATGACGGCGACCGCACCGATCGTCTCGCATCGGTCACGACACCGACGCTGGTCATCCACGGAACCGCCGACCCGCTCATCACGCCCGATGGCGGCGAGCAGACCGCCGAGGCGATTCCCGGCGCCCGCATCGAACTCGTCGACGGCATGGGCCACGACTACCCGCGTGGCCTTTGGCCGACGCTCGTCGACCTGCTCGCCGACCACGCGCTCGACGCGTGATTCACGGTTCCTCACCAAGGCACTAGCGTTTGGCCATGACCAGACGTACCGTTCACGACCTCGTCAACGAAGCCAAGGCCGCGATCGAAGAGATTTCTGTCGCCGAGCTGCAGGCCGAAATGGCCGATGGTGATGTCACCATCATCGACATTCGGGACTTCCGCGAACGCGTCGCTGTCGGTTCGGTGCCCGGTGCGATTTCCGCGCCGCGCGGCATGCTCGAATTCTGGTTCGACCCCGAAAGCCCCTACTACCGCGAGTCGTATCAGTTCGACAATCGTTATGTGTTCTACTGCGCCGCCGGCTGGCGTTCGGCGCTCGCAACGAAGGTAATCGGCGAGCTCGGCTACACGAACGTCGCCCACCTCGAACCGGGCTTTGCCGGCTGGAAACAAGCCGACGCGACGATCGAAGACGTCGCGTCGACTTCTAAGTGGGTCAAGCGGGACTGATTGCTTCGGGCGCTAGGCGGGACTGAGTTGAATCGAGTCGACATCGGCGCCGTCTTCACGGGCGATCAGACGAATCGTGTGATCGCCGATGCCGAGAGTGAACGTTTGCGGCGTTGATGCCGTGCCGGCGACCCGAGCGGTTTGGTTGGTCCAGATCGTCGCTGGCAAGAGGTGCCAAACGACCGGAGCCGCACCGTCGACTTCGACGAAGAATGAGTCGGAGCCATTGTCGGGGGCCCGCACGGTGGCCTCAAGTGTGTAGGTACCCGGACGCAAGACCGTGACGCAGAACTCAGCGGCATTCGACGGGTCAAGGGTGTACCAGTTGCCCGAGCCGCTCGGTGTTGTCGCGTACTGGCCGCCGACGGCATCGGCATCGTCGGCAACTGCCATGGCGCCGGACAGGGTCGCATCTTCGGCTTCAACCGCGAGACCACAGCCCGGATCGGCCGGGAGTAGTTCGATCCAGTCGAACAGGACCTCGTCTTCGCGGCCGATCAGCGAGATGGTGTGATCGCCGGGGGCAAGCTCGAAGGTCTGCGAGGCGGCGGAGCCGCCCACCTTGGCGGTCTGTGTGGTCCAAGCCGAGGCCGGATTCATGTGCCAGACGACGGGGGCGGAATCATCGACCGATACAAAGACCGAGTCTGAGCCACTATCGGGGGCGATGACGTGCATATCGAGCACGTAGGTGGTGGCGACCGGCACGGACACGCAGAAATCGAGGCGGTTGCCAGGATCGAAGGTGTACCAATTGCCGTCACCACGTTCGGTACCGACGTAAGCGCCGCCGCTTGCCGCGGCATCGGCGCCGATGGCGAATGCCCCGGTCAACGTTGCATCTTCAGCCTCTTGGCGAAGGCCACCACAGTCGGCCACCGGTGGCACCGTGGCCGTCGGCATCGGGGTCGCAGTCGCGGTCGGAGCCGGGGTGACCGTCGGCGTCGGCTCCACGGTAGGAGTCGCCGTCGCCGTCGGCGTCGGCTCCACGGTAGGAGTCGCCGTGGCGGTCGGCGTCGGCTCCACGGTAGGAGTCGCCGTGGCGGTCGGCGTCGGGAGGATCGCTGGTTCCGACTCAAGAACGAGACGGACCTCGTCGATCTGCACACCGTCTTCGCGAGCGGTGAGGGTGACCACGTGAAAGCCAGGGTCCAGGCTGAATAACTGATCGGACGATGAGCCGGTCGGCATGCGAGCGGTCTCGGTCGTCCATGTCATCGCTCTTGCCATGTGCCAGGCCCGCGGCGCGCTGTCGTCGACCTGGACGAACACCGAATCCGAGCGGTTGTCGGGGGCAATCACCGACGCTTCAAGACTGTAGATACCAGCGTTCGGCACTTCGATGCAGAACGAAACCTGACTGGTGTCATCGAAGCTGAACCATTTGCCCGAACCTTCGGGCACCTGTAACGCGCTCCCCTCGGCCGCGCCAGAGTCAGCTATCACCTCAAAGAATCCGGACCGGGTCCCGTGTTCGGCCTGTTGTTCCTGCACGGTGCACGTTGCGTCGTTCACCGTGAACGCGTCGAGCAGCAGATCGGCTGCACCGTCGGGGCTGACCTGCACCACGTGAAAACCCCGGCTCAGCGTGACGAAACCAATGCGTGCTGTCTGGTATTCACCCGCAACTGCGACCGCTGGCAGCGTGGCCCCAATGGGGTCGCCAGCACCAATCGCGACCGAGAGTTCGCCGGGTTCAGCATCGGCCGAGGTGTACCTCGCACCAATCTCATATGAACCGGTTTCGGGGGCGAAGACCGTGTATTCCAACCATTCACCCGCGGCGGCGTCGCCCACGACGTAGGCCGGCGTTCGCCCAGTCGCGTAGACGTCAACACTCTCGGCGGCTCGGATCGCTCCACCTTCGTTCGCGACGGTCGTATCGAGGTACGCAATGCCGCTCCCCCCGATGTCATAGTCCTCGGCCTCGATCGTCGTCGGCAAGCGATGGGCGTTGCCGTTCAGGGCCCGTTGGTCGGGACCCGACGGCGAATACTCGGGGTACTTTCTGACGAGATCGAGCGTGTCGCCCGTTTCGTATTGCAACACGAGTAGTTCAGCAAAGTGTGCTTTGGCAATTCCCTCGTACGCCGGGTCGTCGATCACATTCGTGATCTCATACGGATCAGCAACCAGGTCGAAGAGCAGCGCGGTCGGTTCGTTCGGATACAAGATCAGCTTGACGTCGTCCTTGATCACCATTCGCTGCCGCAACAGGTAGCCGCCGTAGATCGCGGGCCAGTGCTCCCCTGGGTCGCCGTTGAGCTGTGGCACGAGGCTCTTGAACTGCATCGTGTCGGGGATCGTCGCCCCCGTCATCTCCATCAGCGTCGGGATCGAGTCCTGGTAGTAGACCCGGGTGTCATCAACTGCTCCGACCGTTATGCCCGGGCCCGAGAAAATCAAGGGGGTCCGCATGCTGTGGTCGAACATGTTTTGTTTGCCCATGAGGCCATGCGAACCGGCCGACAGGCCATGGTCGGCGGTAAACACGACAATCGTTTCGTCGTCTTCGCCAAGTGCCGCGAGCTCGTCGAGCACCCGACCGATGTGGGTATCCATGTGACTGATCGCGGCGTAGTACTCACGGCGATGAGTGCGAATCGCGAACTCCGTCCTCGGGAACGGGGCCACCCGTTCATCGCGCAAGGTGCGACCAGCCCCCATGACTTCGCCGAACGCGTATTCAAGGATCAAGTCGCCGGATTCGTCGTAGGCAGCCGGTGGGATCGCCATGTCTTCAAGCGGATAGAGATCGAGAAACTCCTGCGGTGCCTGACGAGGATCGTGCGGCGCGTTGAACGACAACTGCATGTAGAAGGGATCGGGGTCCGCGGCCGCCGTCCGCAAGAAGTCGATGCCTTCATCGGCGAGCACTTCGGTCCAGTGGGTTCCTCCGGCCCAGAAACCACCAAAGGCCGGATCGGCCGGATCCCAGAGGTCGGGTTGTCCCTCGATCGGCCGGTTGTACTGCAGCGGATCGTTTGCCGGTAGCGCCGGGCGCACCGTGCCGACGTTGTCGTACACGTTCGTCGCGTTACTCACCGTCAGGTGCCATTTGCCGGCGAAGTAGGTGTCGTAGCCGTTGCCGGCGAAGACCTGGGGCGTCAGCTTTCCGGCCTGCTCCACGTCGGCAAGGTCGGTGGCGGCATTCCACAGGAACCGGCCACTCTCCATCATGTCGCGGCTCGAACGGCATACCGCCGGCACGTACGAACCCTGGTTGTACGCGTGGGTGAACGCGGTGCCGGACTCGACCAGTGCGTCGAGGTTCGGCGTCAGGATCTCATCGTTGCCAAGCGCCGAGATCGCGTCGTAGGTGAGGTCGTCGGCAAACAGGTAGAGAACATTGGGTTGGTCCTGTGCCTGGGCAACGGCGACGCGCGGCAGCGCGGCGCCGAGGCATGCGAGCGCGACGACAATGATTGTGAGCAGGTAGCCGGTCGTTGCTCGCTGCGAGAATGGCCGATGGCCTGCATGAGTATTTCGGGGTCCCGCGAGCACGTCCAAGAACACGGACTCTCCTGACCAGATTGATTTTCGCCCTAACTTTTCAGCGTCTGCTCCTGGTGCCACAGCAACGGAAGCGGACGCGTACGAGCGTAATGCCAACAATCGCCGCCGCGAGGTGCCCCGCGTCGTAGTCCCCAAGTCGGGGTAACTCTCGGAACAGCGCTCGTTTATCGCGACACACGGGCGGCCACGGAGGCGCCTCGACCGGGTGCAGTAGGGTTCGGCCATGCGTCGGCGGACCGTGTTGGTGACCGGGATCGCCGTTGTCGCCGCCATCGCCGCTGCGGGCACGCTGGCGACCGGTGCCGGTTCGATCTGCGACGATCTGCAACGCTCGATCGACGAGTCGGTTTCCGGGTTCGCAACCATCGAGCATGAGCTCATCGACGGCGCGGCGAACGAATGGTCAACAACGTTTGTCATCCGCGGCGCGAGCGATTGTTCCCTCACCCGAGACGTCAAACGCGCAAGCTACCAGTGCGAATGGGAGTACGAGCTCGGCGACACGGCCGCTCGAACGGCACTCGCAGCCATGACGAACGAGGTTGCGTCGTGTCTCGGGCAATCCTCATCTCGCGGGGACGACAGTGTGAACCATCCCGACTTCTTCGCTGCACAGTACTTCGAGATCGACCACGGTCAGGTCAGCGTGTCGCTCAAAGACAAGAACGCCCTCGCGAAGACCTACGTGACCGTCGGCGTCGACCGCATCACCGGCTAGGCAAAAACCACACCGCCGCGTGCCTCCGAGAGGAGGCACGCGGCGATAGGTGAACAGATACCCCGCCCGAAGCGGAGCCGAAGGTTATGCCGTGACGTCCCAGGTCGGCTGGCTGTGCAACAGGTCAGAGAGGCTGGCTCGACCGTTCTCTTGCGAGTACTCGATCTGGCGATTGACCTCGCCGGCGTATTCGCTGCGCTCGACGGCACGGAACACCCCGACCGGCGTCGGCATGAACGGGCCAGACGACAAGCGCGACAGCGAGAACGCGACGCCCGGGTCGGGCTTCGTCTCGTCGTGGACAAGCACGTTCTCGATGCCGACCTCGGCCACGTCGACGATCACGGCATCGCCCTTCGCGTCGATGATCACGCCGCGCTCGTTGTCGTCGCCAAACACGATCGGTTCGCCGTGCTTCAAGTCGATGAGCATGGACCCACGCTTGTCCTTCTTCGTGATCTGCGCAAAGGCGCCATCGTTGAAGACGTTGCAGTTCTGGAAGATCTCGACCAGCGACGCACCCGGATGGGCATGGGCGCGCTTGAAAATCGCCTGCATGTGCTTGCGGTCCATGTCGTGGGTCCGAGCAACGAAGCTGGCCTCGGCGCCTAGCGCGAGGCTGACCGGGTTGAAGGGTTCGTCGATCGACCCGATCGGCGTGCTCTTCGTGACCTTGCCGACCTCAGACGTGGGCGAGTACTGACCCTTGGTGAGGCCGTAGATCTGGTTATTGAACAACAAGATGTTGATGTCCACGTTGCGACGCAACGCATGTATCAGGTGATTGCCACCAATCGACAACATGTCGCCATCGCCGCCGATGACCCACACGTCGAGGTCGGGACGAGCGACGGCAAGGCCGGTCGAAACTGCGGGCGCACGGCCGTGGATGCTGTGCATGCCGTACGTGTCCATGTAATACGGGAACCGCGCCGCACAACCGATGCCCGAAATGAACACGGTGTTCTCTCGCCGCACACCCAACTCGGGCATCATCATTTGGACCGCGGTGAGAATCGAGTAGTCGCCGCAACCGGGACACCAGCGCGGTTCTTGATCGCTGGTCCAGTCGGCTTTGGACGTTTCTGGTACATCGATGATGTCGGTCATGACAAGGCTCCCACGATGATGTCGAGGATTTCTCCGGCAGTGAACGGTTGACCCATGACTTTCGAGACGGGTTGCGCATCGACGAGATATTCGGCTCGCACCAGCTTCGAGAGCTGACCGAGGTTCATCTCGGGCACCAACACCTTCGGGTATCGGGCCAGGACCTCGCCAAGATCCTTCGGGAACGGATTGAGGTGGGTCAGGTGCGCGTGAGCGACCTTGTGGCCCGCGTCTTGCGCTCGACGCACGGCGCTGGTGATTGCACCCCATGTCGAACCCCAGCCGAGCATCAAAAGCTCGGCGTCGTCGATGTCGCCGGTGACCCAGGTGAGCGGAATGTCGTCGGCGATGACCGAGACCTTGTCGGCCCGCACCTGCACCATGTGGGCATGGTTGTGCGGATCGTAGGAAATGTTGCCGGTGCCGTCTTCCTTCTCGATACCGCCGATGCGATGTTCGAGGCCCGGCGTGCCTGGAATGGCCCACGGCCGGGCCAGGGTCTGCGGATCACGCAGATACGGCCAGAACGTCGGGTTGCCGTCTTCGTCGGTCGCATTTGGTTCGGTCGCGAACTCGACCTCGAGGTTCGGCAGCGATGCAACGTCAGGCAGCTTCCACGGCTCGGTGCCGTTGGCCAGGTAGCCGTCGGAGAGCAGCATCACCGGCGTCCGGTACTTCAGCGCGATACGCACCGCTTCGATCGCGGCGTCGAAACACTGCGATGGGCTGTAGGCCGCGACGATCGGCAACGGTGACTCGCCATGCCGTCCGTACATCGCCATCATGAGGTCGGCGGCTTCGGTCTTGGTCGGCAGACCAGTCGAGGGGCCACCGCGCTGGATGTCGATGACGACAAGTGGCAGCTCGAGGCTCAGCGCAAGGCCGATCGCCTCGCCCTTGAGGGCTACGCCAGGGCCACTCGTGGTCGTCACACCGATGTGGCCGCCGAACGCGGCACCGACGGCAGACGAAACCGCAGCGATCTCGTCTTCGGCCTGCAGCGTGCGAATGCCGAACTGCTTGTGCTTCGACAATTCGTGCAGAATGTCCGAGGCCGGGGTGATCGGGTACGAGCCGAGGAACATCGGAATGCCCGATTGCTGCGTCGCCGCGACCAGGCCCCACGACAGAGCGGTGTTGCCACCGATGTTCGTGTATGTCCCGGGCTCAAGCTTCGCAGGCTTTATTTCGTAGGTGAAGTCGAACAGTTCAGCGGTTTCGCCAAACGCGTGGCCGGCGTTGAATGCCGCGGTGTTGGCTTCGACGACCTTTTCGTTCTTGGCGAACTTCGCCTTGATCCAGTCGGTGGTCGTATCGGTCGGGCGGTTGTACAACCACGACACGAGGCCGAGCGCAAAGAAGTTCTTCGAACGGTCAGCATCACGGGGCTTCACGCCAAGCTCCGCGCACACCCGCTTCGTGATCGACGTCATGGGAACCGTGATCAACTTGTAGTTGTCGAGGCTGCCATCGGTCAGCGGGTTCGCGCCGTCGTCGTAACCCGCTTTGATCAGGTTGCGCTCGTCGAACGTGTCTTCATTTACGATCAGCGTGCCGCCGACCTCGATGCGGTGAAGTTCACTCTTGAGCGCGGCCGGGTTCATGGCCACGAGCACGCTCGGGGCATCGCCGGGCGTCATGATGTCGTGGTCCGACACCTGCACTTGGAACGCGGAAACACCGTTGACGGTTCCAGCGGGAGCCCGAATCTCGGCAGGAAAGTCGGGAAGCGTCGCCAGGTCGTTCCCAAACATCGCGCTGGCGTTGGTGAATCGATCACCCGTCAGCTGCATACCGTCGCCGGAGTCGCCGGCGAATCGGATGACGACCCGATCGATCTCTTGGACATCGGGGCCGCGGGTTGATAAGTCGGTCAACGGAATCCTCCTTGATCCTCGCTGAAAGTGGCGGCCGAGAAGCCACCGGGCAGTGAGCCTGCTGTTGACTGTAAGCGTGACAATGGGCCAGTGCGAAACTGACACCGACGTAGAATCTAGATCGTCACCGACCGGTATGTAACCACCCCTTGGTGCCTCGCTACGACCGCGAGCCGGTATCGCTCCTCCGGCGCGGCGAATCAGCCAGTGGTTCTGCGGAGGGTTTAGGTGATCGAGGCCGCAAAGATGCTGGCGATGGACTCGTTGAGTGCACCGTCGAACTCTTCGTCGGTGAGCTGGGCGGTCAAACCCTGGCTCAAGGCCCGCGAGAAGCTCGCGATGACACCGTTGTTCAGGCTGAGGCGCCGATTCGCCTCGTCACGGCTGTAGCCACCCGACAGCGCAACGACCCGCAGCACGTTCTCGTGTTCGACGAGCTCTCGGTAGAAATTGTCTTCCTCGGGGAGCGTCAGCTTGAGCATGATCGGATGATCGAGCTTGTTCGCGTGCTCGAGTAGACGGCTCCGCAATAGGGCTTCAGCTTCCGCCTTGGTCGCGCTGTTGATGTCGACCTCGGGTTCGATGATCGGCACGAGTCCGTGGCCAAGAATCTGGTGGCCGACTTCGAACTGCTGGTCGACGACGGCGTTGACTCCAGCCTCATTGGCTTCCTTGATGACCGAGCGCATCTTGGTGCCGAACACGCCCTTGCCGACGGCTCGGCCCAAGAGGTCATCGAGATCCGGCATCGGCTTCATGACCTGGGCGCCGTTTGCTTCGTCGGCAAGACCCTTGTCGCACTTCAGGAATGGCACAACCTGCTTCTGAGACCAGAGAAACTCGGCCGTGTCTTGACCGTCGATCTGGCGATCCATCGTGTTCTCGAACAGAATTGCGCCCACGATGCGATCGCCACCGAAGCTGGGACTCTTGATGATTCGGGTCCGCATCTCGTGGACCTTCGCAAACATCTCGTCGTCGCCGGAGTACGCATCGGATTCGACGCCATAGAGGGCCAGTGCCTTTGGAGTCGAGCCGCCGCTCTGGTCGAGGGCCGCAATGAAGCCGTCGGCGCTCTTGATCTTCTGCAACTGCTGTTCGTTCATGGTGACCTTGTAGCTCGTTTGGGGGCAAGTCGGGATTCGATCACCCAACCGGGATGTTGTGAGCGAGCGATTTTCGCCCAGAAGGGTCGTCGCTCAAGCGACCTGGACCCTCCAGCCGAGAGTACCGGGTACCCATGAATGCGACTACTGGATCCGGGTCTGCATGGCACGTGGATTCCTTCGGCCCAACGAGATCGTCCGACCGGTCCCCTACTGTCGGCATCGCCGTTGTGCTTCCCCCGAATCCAAACCCAAATCCGGGAGTTTCACCATGACGATGTCCACCAAGTCCACCGCACCGGTTCGAGAGTCAGACGTCGACGCCACGAAAGCGCCGACTCGCAACCCATCACCTGATGTACCGAGTTCCAAGACCGCCGATACCACTCTGTCCGGCTGCAACGTTGCGGTTGCGCTCGGTTCGATCTCGAGCGATGTCCAGATGCGCACGCTTCCATCTGGTACCGAGCTTGCGTCGTTCTCGATCAGCGTCAGCCATGCCACCGGACCAACAACCTCGATGCCGGTCTCGTGGCCAACACCGACCGCCGCCGTGCTGGCTCGGCTCGAACCGGGCACCGAGGTGCTCGCCGTCGGTCGCATCGTCCGGCGCTTCTATCGGGCCGGCGGCGCCACCCAGTCGCGGACCGAGCTCGTGGTCGACCGGGTCGAGCGCCTCAGTCGCCGCGTCGCTTGCCGACGTATCGTCGAGCAGGCGATCGCTGATCTCGAGGCGACGGTCAGCGAGCGGTTGCTTTAGGACCCGAACTGGTGGGTACAAGCGCTCGCTGCTACGAGGCGTTCTCTGTCGCCTCGGTGACCGCCGACTAGCTGGCTCGTTGCCGGTTCGCATCGTGGGCAAAACTCGCTTCTCGCTCGAACGGGGTACGTGCTTTGCGGCACCGTCCGGCGGCGCCTTATCGTTCGGCGCGGGCGCTTGCGTCGGAGAACGTCGGATCCTGCCGGGCGACCCAGGCAAAGAGCTCGGTCGCCCGGGGGCCGTCGCCGCCGCGTTCATACAGATCGGCGAGCGCGTAGGCCCGGCTCAAGTGGTGTTCGTGGGGCCGCTTCGGACGCTTCCATTTCCTCTCGAGAAGCGCGATTGCGCCCCGGAGGTCTCCCTGGTCGGCGAGGGCTCCAGCAACGACGACTCGTCCTTCGGTCACGAGAGCAGCCGACGGCGAGGCGGACCGTAGCTCGTCCCAGATAATTTCGACGTCTTTCCATCGGCCGAGCGCTCGGTAACAGTCGGCCAGTACCGGGTGCTGCTCGGCGGTGCCGGTGATCGAACGGAACCGTTCGAGTTCTTTCGCCGCTTCGCTCCACTTGCTGCGGCGGTACAGGCTAAGCCCGAGCAGTTCGCGAACTTCAGCAACCTCCGGCGCCCGTTCAACGATTGGGCGCAAGATTCGAATGGTGTCGAGATACCGACCTGCCTCGAAGGCGTCGGCTGCCTTCGAGAGTTGATTGAACGCCTTCTTGCCCGCATCCTTACCGAGCACAACGTTGAGGGTGCGCTCGGCGTCAGCTTCGCGGATCGGAATCTCGTCGAGCGGCCGACGTTCGATCGGTTTCGGCGTTGACTTTTTGCGGGGTGGTTTCGCCCGACCTTCGGCCCGTTCGACCGCGCTGCGGGCCTCGGCCTCAAGGTCGCGTTGCCGGGCGGCAAGGGCATCTCGCTTCGCTTGCCTTTTGGCGAACGAAGCTTGTTCGTCGGCACTAAACGGTTCTCGTTCGTCGTGCGGCACTTCGGTTACCTTCACCGCGCCGCGTCGAGCCACCCCGCCCCACTTCAACGGGCCGGTTCGTTCTGGGCCGGTGCTCTCTTCAGACTCTCGATTCGGCGCTCGGCGACCGCCTTCATCTCGACGTCCCCGATCTTTACCGCGACCGCTCCGGCTCTCACTACCACCACGAGTGCTACTACCACCGCTCCGTGCATCGCCGCGGCTGCTACTACCGCCGCTCCCAGAACCGCCCCGGCTCCCATTACCGCCCCGGCTATCGCTGTTCGAGCTGCTTCGGCGCGTTGGCCGGCCTTGCGAGCGTGATCGGTCGGCTCCGCCCGAGCCCTTACGGCCCCCGGATGAGGAGTTGCTACTGGAAGTCACTGACGCACCCTAACGGTCATTCGAAGAACAACGCCGACCGAGCTCAAACACCGAGTCGGTCAAACGTCGCCAAAACTGCAACAGGACCCCCGAGGGGGTCCTGTTTGCTCCTTGATCTTGATTTCCGCACCGGAGGCGCCAGCCTTTCGGCGGCTGCGCTCCTGCTGCTGTGCCTCCACTGTATCGTGTGAGGCGAGAAATCCGGCGGCGACCTACTCTCCCGGGGACGCTCGTCCCAAGTACCATCGGCGCTTGCGGGCTTAACTTCCGTGTTCGGAATGGGTACGGGTGTGACCCCGCCGCTATTGCCACCGAAACTTTATGAGGGATGCTCAGGGGCATACGAGGCCCTCGAGAATTCCATAGCGAGCACGAACTTCCATTTCGTTAAAGTAGAAAGAGTAAACCAAGCCCTCGGCCGATTAGTACCGGTCAGCTAAACACATTGCTGTGCGTACACTTCCGGCCTATCAACGTGGTGTTCTACCACGGGCCTTACCCGGTTAACCCGGTGAGAGATCTCATCTTGAAAAAGGCTTCCCACTTAGATGCTTTCAGCGGTTATCCCGTCCGCACGTCGCCAACCAGCCATGCCCTTGGCAGGACAACTGGCACACGAGAGGTGCGTCCACCCCGGTCCTCTCGTACTAGGGGCAGATTTTCTCAAATCTCTTCCGGCTACAGAGGATAGGGACCGAACTGTCTCACGACGTTCTAAACCCAGCTCGCGTACCGCTTTAATGGGCGAACAGCCCAACCCTTGGGACCTGCTTCAGCCCCAGGAT
>Ga0114956_1000267_pt1 | contig 35561 bp, 29 predicted proteins | sample MaitaG_FD_87304 | JGI IMG/M metagenome (GOLD analysis project Ga0114956, IMG submission 87304) | Marine algal microbial communities from Maine, USA - Maine_Asex2 metaG | ecosystem: Host-associated > Algae > Red algae > Unclassified | place: Maine, USA | collected 2015-01-05 | reverse complement strand
CGCCTCGCGACGCAGGAGCGAGCAATGTCGCCGCCTGCGTGGAAACGCCTCGCGACGCAGGAGCGAGCAATGTCGCCGCCTGCGTGGAAACGCCTCGCGACGCAGGAGCGAGCAATGTCGCCGTGGAAACGCTCCGAGCCGGAGGCTCGAACAATGTTAGTGCCGCACGTTGATGGTGTGGTAGCCGGTGGCGCCGTCGGGGGCGACGGCAGTGCGTTCGGCAGTTTGGGTATAACCGGATGCGTCGGTCGCTCGAACCTTGATCTGGTGCTGGCCGGGCGTGGGCGTCCAATCGGCATACAGCCACTGGCGCCACGAATGCTCTGAGAGATCATCGGCCAACTGGGCTTCGACCCACGGCTCGTCGTCGATCTGGACTTCGACCTTCGTGATGCCGGTGTTCGGCGCCCATGCGATACCGGCGATCGGTTGCACGCCACCGTCGAGGCGGCTGTTTGTCGTCGGCACATCGATCCGTGACTGGGTCTTGACCGGGCCGAGCTTCGACCAGCCTCGGGGAATCCAGTAGCCGTCGAAGTCGTCCCAGCCCGTGAGCGTGATCTCTTCTAGCCACTTCGTTGCCGACACGTACCCGTAGAGGCCCGAGACGACGAGGCGGGCGGGGAAACCATGGCTCGTCGGCAGTGGCTCGCCGTTCATGGCGATGGCGACGAGGGCAACTCGGTCGGGATCGTCGAGGACTTCGACGGGGAAGCCGCAGGTCCAGCCGTCGACCGAGCGGCTCGCGAGTTGTTCGGCCCCCGGCTGCACGCCGGCCTCGGCCAGTAGTTCACGAAGCGGGACGCCGGTCCAAACGGCGTTGCCGACGAGACCGCCGCCGACCGGGTTCGAAACGCATGAGAGAGTCACCGGCATCTCGACGAGGTTGCGAGCCAACAGGTCGTCGTAGGTGAGGGTGATGGGGTTATCGACCATTCCGCCGATCGTCATCGACCACGATGCCGGGTTGACCTGGGGCACGCGGAGTGCGGTGTCGATACGGTAGTAGTCGTCGTTCGGGACGACGTGCGGCGTGATGCCTTCGACCGAGTCGAGCGTGCCGTTCGCATCGACGGGTGAAGCCGGCGAGATTCGCGCGGCGGATTCGTCGACGGGGGCGGTGGTCGTGGGCCCGGTCACGGTCGCGAGCTGTTTGGCGGCTTCTTCGCGTGCGCTGTCGACGACGAAACGTTGCCGCAGGCTTGAGCCGGCCATCGCGGCGACCGCGGCTAAAGCGGTGGCGCCGCTCGCAAGCCCCACGAATCGGCGTCGATCATTCGGCGTTTCAGTGCTGCCACCCGTCCGAGCGAGCACGCCGACATCTATCCGCCGGAAGAACAGGACGGTGGCAAGACCGGTTGCGGCCGCGATCAGCGCGCTGATCCACGAGATTCCGCCATCGCTCGTCGGCACCCGAGCAGCAGCCCAACCACCGAAGAGGCCGAATGCCGCAAAGGCCAAAGCGGCCGGGAACCAGCGTCGGCGGGTCAACCGGCCGATAAGCCCGCCGACCAGAAGGGCGACGATCGTGATACCCCAGACGAGCATCGTCTTTTGGGCGGTGCCGAACAGATCGATCGTGAACCGGGCGATCGAGCCGGGCGTCTTGTCGACGATGACGTCGCCGACGGCAACGATCAGCGACGGCACGCGTTCGAAGATGCCGCTGAACAATTCGCCGATGGCCAGCGAGATGGCGGCGCCGAGGACACCGGCGATCGCCAACCAGCCCCCGGAACCGGAGGGTGTTCTTGCTGGCGTCTCTGCTGCGAGCGGAGATCCATCCGCTTCTCGGCGAGCCGCCTCGGCTACTTCGTCGAGGCGCTCGGTTGTCTCGGAGTATTGCCGCAAATCGGTCACGGGTTCATTGTCGGCCTACTCTCTGGCAAATACCAGACGCATCCGGCCGTTTTCACAACTCCTTAAGGCCATTTGCTCATTTGGCACTGCGATGACACGGAGATGTCATCGTTATGAGACCGCTATGACACTCCCCATAGCCCCGCGACGAGCACTGAGAGGACCGGCTATCACATTTCACAGCCTTGAAGCCCTGGGCTGGACACCAGCTCTGGCCCAGGCCCTGGCCGAACTGCCCGAGCCGTCCGGCCTCGACATCAGCGGCCCCGGTCGGGTCGCCCGTGTCGACCGGGGCGAGGTCACGGTGGCCTTTCCCGGCGAAAACCGGCGGGCGCTGTCGGACTCCCAACGAGCCCAGGATCAGCGCGCACCCGCCACTGGTGATTGGGTGCAGTTAGTCGACGACCCCGATCTCGGCACACTCGTGCACTCGATTCTGCCTCGCCGTACCGCAATCGTTCGGCGCGACCCGGCCGAACAGGTTGTGGAACAAGTCATTGTGGCCAACATCGACGTCGTCGGCGTGGTGCACGGCCTTGACCAACCGGTGAACCCGGCTCGACTCGAACGGTTCCTGATCCTTGCCATGGACAGCGGTGCAGACCCGCTGATCGTGCTATCAAAGGCCGACCTTTCGAAGAACCCCCGCGCCGCCGTGCGAGAAGCGTCGGTCGTCGGGGATGTTCCCGTGCTGTTAACGAGCGCGATCGATGGTTCCGGAGTCGCTGACCTCGGCGAACGCATTGGGGCGGCTCGCACGATCGTCTTCCTCGGCGCGTCGGGCGCTGGTAAGTCGGAACTCGTCAACGCCCTCGCGGGCGAAGCGATCCAGGCCGTTGGTGAGGTTCGCGAGGGCGATGCGAAAGGTCGTCACACGACCACTCGGCGAGAGCTGATCGGACCGCTTCCCGGCGGCGGCATCGTCATCGATACTCCCGGCATTCGAGCCGTTGGCGTGTGGGAAGCCGACCTTGCCCTCGACCGAGTCTTCTCGGACATTGTCGATTGCAGCGTCGATTGCAAGTTCCGCGATTGCACTCACCGGCAGGAGCCGGGCTGCGCCGTGACGGCCGCGGTGGAAGCCGGCGACATCGACCCGCAACGTCTGGAGCGTTACCTGCACCTGTGGGATGAGATCACGAATCAAGCGGTCGAGGCCGAAGAGCGGTTGCGCAAGTCGAAGCGAGGGCGGCCCCAGGGCTAATGGACGTCGACCTCACCCGAGATCACCTTGAGTTTCGCGACGAGGTTCGCACCTGGCTCGAGGAGCACCTGATCGGCGACTTCGGCGACCTCCGGGGTCGGGGAGGAACCAGCCAGGAAGACATCCCGGTCGACGTCTTGGTTGCCTGGGAGCAGGAGCTGGCGAGCGGAGGCTGGCTCGGGCTCGACTTCCCGCACAAGTTCGGTGGCCGCGCGTGTTCGCTCGCCGAGCAGGTCGTGTTCCACATGACGTATGCCGAATCGCGAGCTCCCGGCCGCCTGCCCAACATGGGCGTCACGCTGCTCGCTCCGACCTTGCTGGCCTTTGGGTCGCCCGAGCAATGCGAGCGGTTCATTCCTCAAATCTTGGCGGGCGACGAATTCTGGTGTCAGGGCTACGGCGAACCCGATGCTGGCTCCGACCTCGCCAACGTCAAGACGCGAGCATGGCGTGACGGCGACGAGTGGGTGATCGAGGGCCAAAAGGTCTGGACCTCGCTTGCGCAATGCGCGCAGTGGGCCTTCGTTGTTTGCCGCACCGAAGAGGGTTCGCAACGGCATCGCGGTCTGTCCTACCTGCTCGTGCCGATGGATCAGACGGGCGTCGAGATTCGTCCGATCGTGCAGCTCACCGGTGGCAGCGAATTCAACGAGACGTTCTTCAACGAAGCTCGCACCGCCGAAGACTGGGTCGTCGGCGACGTCGGTGACGGCTGGCGGGTTGCGATGGGAACCCTCGGATTTGAACGCGGTGCGTCGACGCTCGGTCAGCAGCTCTCGTTTCGGCAGGAGTTCGACGAACTGCTCGCAGCCGCCAAAGCAAACGGCGCAGCCGTGGAGCCAGTTCTTCGGCAACGATTGGTCGATGCGTGGGCGACGCTCGAAATCATGCGCTTCAACAACTTGCGGATGCTGAGCACTATTGCGAAAGGGACGAGTGAGAGCGGGGGAGTGCCGGGTCCGGAGATGTCGATCGGCAAGTTGTATTGGTCGAACTGGCATCGAGCGCTCGGTGAGCTCATGGTCGACGTGCAGGGCGCGGCGGCGATGGTCGTCGACGACGTCACTCGCGACGGGCACGGCCCCGCAGACGCGTATCCCCTCGGTCGGACGCAGCGCACGTTCCTGTACAGCCGGGCCCACACGATCTACGCCGGTTCAAACGAGGTGCAGCGCAATGTGATCGGCGAGCGGGTGCTCGGTCTGCCGAGAGAGCCACGCGCGTAACGCGAGGCCGGTAAAGCGCGTCGTCGCTGAGCCGGTTGCGCCTAGGCTCGACGGTATGGAACATCCTCGGCCTGATGACAAGAACTGGACCTGGGTCCTCGAAAAAGAATGCCCCGACTGCGGGTTCACCAGCGATTCATTCGACCGAAGCGAACTCGGGGCGAAGATCCGCACCAACGTGACCGACTGGCGACGGGTCTTTGACAAAGGCGAGATCATTCATCAGCGTCCGCCGACAACCGCAGACCGCGGTCCGATCTGGTCGGCGCTTGAATACGGCGCGCATGTGCGCGATGTGTACGAGGTCTTCACCGGCCGGCTCCTGGCAATGCTCAAATCGAGCGGCACGACGTTCACGAACTGGGATCAGGACGTCACCGCCATGCAGAAGGACTACGCGAACGAGGAGCCACGAAAGGTGATGCACGCGCTTGGTGTCAACGCCGGCGAGATCGCCACCATCTTCGATCGAGTGCGCGAGAGCGAATGGTCGAACACGGGCATCCGTTCCGATGGTTCACACTTCACCGTCGAGAGTCTTGGTCGTTATCTGCTGCACGATCCGGTTCACCATCTCTGGGACGTCGAGCAGGGCTTCGAAGCGCTGAACGGCTAACCGGCGACGGCCGGTGAACGGCCATGTCGATTTCGCCCTTCCGGCGCAGTCTTATACTGGCACTGCTAACGACAGAACTTTCGGGTCGATCAAGGGGGACCAGTCATGGCCGAGGCGTACATCGTTGATGCAGTTCGAACACCGGTCGGGAAACGCGGCGGAACGTTCGCCGAAGTACATCCCGCCGATATGGGAGCTCATGCAATCAAGGCGCTGATGGAGCGAACGGGCGTCGACCCGCTCGCGGTAGAAGACGTCATGTTTGGCTGCCTCGACAACATCGGCCCCCAGGCTGGCGACATCGCCCGCACGTGCTGGCTTGCGGCTGGTATGCCAGAGGAAGTTCCCGGCGTCACGATCGACCGCCAATGTGGCTCTGGTCAGCAGGCCGTGCACTTCGCGGCAACCGGCGTGATGGCCGGTGTCAACGAGATGATCGTCGCTGGTGGCGTGCAGAACATGTCGATGATCCCCATCGGCGCAGCGATGGACGCGGCCCAGTCGGTTGGCGTCGACATGCCCGATCCGTTCACGACCTCGACCGGTTGGGTTGACCGCTATGGGACCCAGGAAGTCACGCAGTTCCGCGGCGCCGAACTGATCGCAGAAAAATGGGACCTCAGCCGCGAAGACATGGAAGCGTTCGCGTTCGAATCACACGAGCGGGCAATTGCGGCCACCGACGAGGGTCGGTTCGAGAACGAGATTGCACCCTGGGGCGACCTGACCTACGACGAGGGTCCGCGCCGCGGTGGATCGGTCGAGAAGATGGCGCAGCTCCCGGCGCTGCGAGAGGGCGGCCGCATCACGGCGGCGTTGGCAAGCCAACTGTCGGACGGAGCGGCATCGGTGATGGTGTGTTCCGAGCAGGCACTCAAGGACCATAACCTGACACCGCGGGCTCGCATTCATCACCTGAGTGTTCGTGGTGATGACCCGATCTACATGCTCACCGGTCCGATAGCGGCGACCGAATATGCGCTCGAAAAGAGCGGCATGAAAATCGATGACATCGACCTCTTCGAGTGCAACGAAGCCTTCGCTCCCGTGCCGATGGCATGGATGAAGGAACACGACATTCCGCACGAGAAGGTCAACGTCAACGGCGGTGCGATTGCCCTCGGCCATCCGCTCGGCTGCACCGGTACACGCCTCATGGTGACCCTGCTGAACGAACTAGAGCGTTCCAATGGCCGATATGGCCTGCAGACGATGTGTGAGGGCGGGGGCCAGGCCAACGTCACCATCCTTGAGCGCCTCTGACGAACTGCTCGCCGGCGGGCAGATCGGCAGCGGTCAGATCGGAACGGCGACGGCTACGACGTTGTCGTCGTAGGACCGAATCTGGCGATTGAAATCGCCACCACAGGTAATCAGTACGAGTTGCGAATCGCCGAACTTCCGAAAGAGTTCGTCGGTCGGTAACTCGTCCTTGTCGTACTGGTTCATCTCAGTCACGCGGAAATCGCCAGCGGTGCCATCGTCGTAGATGACCGAGAATTCAGCGCCGACCTCGAGGTCGGCGAGATACCGGAACACGCCATCGACACCGCCTTGGGCAATGTGGGCGGCGAGCACAGCTGATCCCTCGGCGCCGGGCGTCGGCCCAAACCGATACCAGCCGACTTCGCTGGCGATCGGTACTTCAAAGTCACCGTTCGTTTCGACGCCAACGTCGACCACGACGGCTTCGTCGATGCCCAGACTGGGAATGCGAAGCCCGATCGGTTGACGGACGTCGAGCGAGGCCACCGGGCCGATTGGGGCGGCAGGGAGGTCGACGATTTGCCGCGCCAACGGTAACGCCGCTGACTGGCGTAGACCGCCGGACCAGTGTTTCTTGACCGACGGTGCATCGGGTCCCCGGTCGACCGCCCAAAGCTCGGGACGGGCGGCAGCAGCGGTCGGGGTGGGGTCGGTCGCCGCGTCAGCCTCATCGGCATCTGGAGTTAGAGCAACATCGACGTCGGTCTCAGCCGACTGAGCCTCGGTGGCAACTCGCACCGACGCAGTCTCGACCGTCGAGGCACAGGCGGAAAGGGCGAGTGCGCCCGCGACCGACCCACCACCGATGACGACCGCGAGAAGGCGGGTCATGACGGTGGTGGCCGACCAAGATTGCTCGTGGTCGCGGGCAATCACGTTCTTACGACGTCACGTCAGAACGACGGCTGATGACAAAACCGGCCATCGAGGCGAGCAGGATCGCACCGCCCGCAAGCGCCAAGCCGTTATCGCTAGTCTCAACCGGGCTCGTGCCGGTCTCAATACGAGCTGGGGCCGAACCAAGGTCTGTGATCGACTCGGTGAGCACAGTCAGGCTTTCATCGGCGAGCGAGCCGACGGCGTAGACGATCAACGACGTGCCGTCGGTAACAGGGAGATCGGCCGGGCCGATGACGACCGGGCTCGACTCGCCGGTCGGGACGACGGACGCGCTGTAGGTTGCGGCGGGCAAATCGGCGCTTCCTTCGTCACCGTTCGGAAGGTTTGCGAAGGCGACGTTGCCGTCGGCGAGCACGTCGACTGCAGGGGCAGCCGCGGCGTGGCGGACGACCAAGCGGCCGCTGCCAGCAGCGATCGACGATTCGTCGTTCGCGAAGACGGCGAGCGACGGCGTGCCGTCAGCGTCGAGGTGGGCGATTGCGGTGAAGTTGCCATCGGCTGGGAGCGCCAAGTCGCCAGCGTCAATAGCCACAGTGTCGGTTCCGGCTACCTTGACCATGACGTCGCTCAGCGTCTGGCCAGCGAGTGCCGACAGGTCTTGGGTGTCGCCGAATGCGAAACCCTCGACGGCGATCTCGCCTGCGATCTCAACATCGACCTCGACGTCAGGAATGCCATGGAGCAAGTGAATGCGAGCATGGCCGTCAGCTGCTGCTGGGAGGGCCAACGCCACGAGGGAGAGCAGAGCAACGAGCCCTGCCAAAAGTGATCGCATGATGGGTGCCTTTCGGGTAGGTGTGTTGCTACCTCCTTCGACGGCACGACATCGAGTAGATGCGACTTTCTCCGATGTCCTCGAACCCTCTGATGATGTTGTAAAAAGTGCATCCATGAGCCCCGTTGCGCCCGAAGAGTCGGACAATGACTACTGGAGTGATTACGCAGCAACGGCTTTGGCCCGCGTCGTCGGCCAGTCGGGCCCGGGTTATCTCGCCCCACACACCCACGATGCACTCGTCGGTCAGTTCCGCACCGACGCTTCGCAGTGCGGATAGCGCCACAGTGAACAATGTCGAGCAACTGTTTCTGTCCGGATCTGAAGAAGGATTGCGGTTGGTCTACGACCAACACAGTGCACTGATCTTCAGTTTCTGTCGTCGGGCGCTACCCGAGAGCGCGGCCGATGTGACTCAAGAGGTCTTCCTCGCCGCATGGAAATCTCGGGAGCGGTTCGACCCGACACGGGCCCCGTTGCCGGCATGGCTTATCGGCATAGCGAAGAACAAGATCGTCGACGCCCTCCGGAAGTCGGGCCGCCAAGTCCCGCAGCTCGACGACCATGATGGCGATCGCATCGCCTCGATCGGCGGCGTCATTGCCGACGTCGACTCGCTCGGGGACCGCATGCTGCTTGCAGAGGGACTTTCACAGCTCTCCGACCGAGCTCGACGTGTCGTCGAGCTGGCGTTCTACGAGGATCTCACCCACCCGCAGATCGCCCATCGCACCGGATTACCCCTCGGCACGGTGAAGAGCGATATCCGCCGAGGTTTGGGCAAATTGCGGCGCTACCTGGAGGCGCAGACATGATAGATCTCACAATGGATAAAGACCGCGACTTCGCAGAGCTGAAGCGCCTGGCTGAAAGCTTGTCCGACGCGGATTTTGACCGCTCGATGCCACCGCCCGGACTGTGGGCCGCGATCGAACAGACGCTGAAGCCGGAGATGACGCGGGCTGAGAGAACTCAGGACCGAAAGTTCGGCGGCGGTTTCTCTGCCCGTTTGCTGGGCGCGGCTGCGGTGGTGGTCACGGCTATCATCGTCGCTTCGGCGTTCGGCAGCGCCGACGACGGGCCCCGACTTGTTGCGCAGGCCAACCTGGTCACCGATTCCTTACCAGTGGTTACCGAGGCGGAAGCCGGCGTGAACCTGGTGCAGACCGGCGATGGTTACGCCCTCGACATCGATCTCACGGCGCTGCCGCTTGCTTCGAATGCGGAACTCGAGCTGTGGGTCATCAACGGCGACGTCACGGATATGCACTCGCTCGGAGTGCTGATGTCGAGCGGTCGCTTTGCGCTACCCGACGGCGTCGATCCCGAAGATTTCCCCATCATCGACATTTCGGTCGAACCCTTTGACGGCAATCCAGCTCACAGCGGCCAAAGCACCCTCCGCGGCCGATTCGAGCTTTGACATTGTTCGCTCCTGCGTTGCGAAGCGTTTCCACGCAGGCCCTTGGGGCCTGTGGCATTGATCGCTCCTGCGTCGCGAAGCGTTTCCACGCAGGCCCTTGGGGCCTTGGCATTGATCGCTCCTGCTTGGCGAAGCGTCGCTCCGCTTCTCAGGCCTTGATGGTGTAGACGATGATGTTGTCGTCGTAGCTGTTCAGCTGGGGATTGAAGGTGCCTCCGCAGGTGATCAGCACCATGCTCGCCGGGCCGGATCGGTCGAAGAGCTTGTCGATCGGCAACACGTCTTTTGAATATTGCACGAGGCCGAGAACGATGAACGACGCGGTCGATCCGTCGTCGAATGCGACGGACAGTTCGTGGCCGGTATCGAGCTCCCTGAGGTTGCGGAAGACTCCGGGTAGACCATCGGTCGAGATGTGGGCGGCGAGTACCGATGAGCCGCCTTCGCCCGGGGTTGGTCCGAACGAGTACCAGCCAACTTCTTCTCGTTCCGGCACATCGAAGTACCCCTCGGTATCGACACCGACGGGACGGATCGGTGCCGCCTCGATACCAATCGTGTCGGCCGACAAGGTCAATGGACTTGCCCGGTCCGGGCTGACGGGAAACCGACCCGGCTCGGCGAGCTCGATCGGGGTAATCAGGTCAGCGAGTGTGCCGGCCGGGGCGCGGGCAATATCGATGGCTTGGCCATCGGTCGGCTGCAGCTTTCGGAATCCGAACGCCGACCGGTCACCGGCAAGGTCAACTTGGGTCTCGACGCGCGTCGTCGTGCACGCAGGAACCCCAAAGAGAAACGAAAGACCACCAGCCAAGAAGCTCCGTCGCCGGAGCGACGACGGTTGGCGTGTCAGCTCGTCAGCCACCTGCGGCGCGTGCTGAAGGCGGCGAGTGCCAGCGCCATGGCGGCAACGAGCGCTGCGGTACGGGCAAGGCTGAACTCGGTGATCTCGATCGGGCTCGTGCCGGTCTCGACGGCGACCGGCGCCTTGTTGAGTTGCCCGATCGTCTCGGTGATGAACGTCGGGTTGGTGTCGGGGCCGACGGCGTAAACGATCAGCGACTGGCCCTCGACCACGGTGACTTCATCGGGGCCGATGAGCTGGGGGCTGTCTTCGTCGGCGGGGACGATCTCGACTGAGAGCGTGCCCGCAGGGTTCTGGATCGTGGCCTCTTGGCGGTTACCAAGATCGCGCATCGTGCGGAAGCCATCGAAGAGAACATCGACGGGTTCGGCCTGCATCGTGTGGCGCACCGTGATGCGGCCATTGCCGGCGCTGATGGCGGCGGTGTTGTTCTCGAACATGGTGGCGGCTGGCGTGCCGTCTTCTTCAAGGTGAGCTATAACCGTGTGGCTGCCGCTGGATGGAAGCTCGAGGTCACCGACGTCAACGGCGACGTCGTCGGTTCCGGCCAGGCGCAGCTCGACGCCGGAGAGGGTTTGGCCGGCGAGGGCCGAGAGGTCGCTTGCATCGCCGAACGAGAAACCCTCGACGATGACTTCGCCATTTGCGACGACATCGACCGCAGTGTCGGGGATGCCGTGCAGGAGCGAGATTCGGACGCCGTCTTGGGCCGAAGCCGGGACAGCAAGCGTCAGTAGCGTGAGCAGAGCCACCACAGCCGCGGTTATGAAACGCATTGAGATCTCCACGATCGTCACGTTGACCCCTACCAGGTTCAACACACCGAAGCGCGCCAAAAGTAGATGTCGAGAAAGACAATGAACCAACAGACTACTCCGTTCGCACCTGATCCACCAGTTCCCAGTCCAAGGCCCGGTCTGAATCGATGCGAGCCGACGTGATTGCGAGCCACGCCGTCCGTTGACGCCCGATTCGGCGCGAGATGCTCGCGGTGCCACCGGCGCCAGGAATCAGGCCCATCGAGACCTCCGGGAGCTGGAAGAACGCGTCTGGATGGGCCACGACGTGGTTGGAGAATGCTGGAAGTTCAATGCCAGCGCCGATGCAGGCACCATGAACGTGTACCCGGACCGTGGCGGCCAACTGATGCATCCACCAGGCGGGGCTGCGGACCGACCGCACCAGATGCCCGGTGGCGGCATCAGGGACCGCCCCGAATTCATCGAGGTCGCCACCAGCACTGAACGAGGGCCCTTCGCCACGTAATGTGACGTTGGTGATCGAGGGATCGGTCGCGGCAACTCGTAGGACGGTCACGAGTTCATCGCGCATCGCGGCCGAGAAAGCGTTATGTCGATCCGGTCGATCGAGAACGATGTCGAGTCGGTCGCCATCGCGGTCGGCGCGAACCGAGGGACTCGACGGAGCCGGTGTCTGCGATTGCCGAGCCGCGAGCCAACGCTGGAACGTCGGCCCGCTCTGGAGGGTCGCATAGGCCAACGACTCGGCGACCAAAGCATCGCGGACCGTCGCATGTTCACTGAGGCGCAGCAGCTGGGCCAGCGTTACCGCTGCGATCGGGCTCGCCTCGACACAACCGGCGATCTCATCGAGCAACGACGCGGTATCGCGTCCTTCAAAGGCGACCCAGCCGCCAGGGACGAGCGCCGATGGGGTTGCCGCCGTGATCAGGATGTCGCACGCCGCAGCGAGCCGCTCGTGGTGATTGCCATCGACGGATTCGGAAACGCCGACGGTGACCGCCGGGATTGCGGCAAACGCCGCGGTGAGCTCGTCGCCGTCGGCGGCCGTGATCGCCGCGTTGAGATCGACCGCGAGCAGTGGCCGAGTGCTCGCGCCGATGTCTTCATGGGCAAACGGGCAGCGCAACGCGACGATCGCTTCGTGTGGGCCGTGAACCAGCAGCGGTCAGGCCCCGACTTCGCCCGGTCCGGGCCCGGCGCCGATCAGCTCGGGAGCGTCGATCATCATGGTGGTATCACCGGGCGAGGCGACTACTAGTCAGACGCAGGAAGCGCCTTGGCTTCTTTCAACTCGAGCGCGGTGGCCCCGATGCCGATCGAGCCGTCGCCGGGCTTCGTGCAGAGGACCTCGACGGTCTCGTCGGCATCGACATATCGCTTGCCCATCGCTGAACCGCTCATGAGGTCGGCAACCGGGTCGCCGGAGCCTTCGGTGCCTGCGGCAACCATGCTCACGCCACCGCAGGTGATATCGACGTCGCCGCCCGAGGCCTTCACAACGATCGCCTCGGTTGCACAAACGGCGCTTTTCAGACGGGTGCCAGCTTTGAGTTCCACACGTGCTCCTTCAAAGTCGATGTGTCGCAACAGTAGTCCGAAGCCGCGAACCTATTCTCCGAGCTGCGGCGAGTAGTCCCGAGGTCCTTCACCTGGAGGTTCCGGACCGGTTGAGAGGTGAACCAGGCCATCGGCATCGGGTTCGCCAGTATCGGACTCGCTCCAATGCAGGTACACGGGATCCTCATGGCGGAGGATGTCGAGCCAGTCCACATAGTCGGCCATTGGCAGGTGGGCCCGAACGTGGTCGTCGTTGCCGAACGTGCTGCACTCGAACCGGTCCGCGAAGTAGATCTCCGATGATCCCTGCGCGAGTTCGTTGACGCTCGCGCCTCGGTGGTGATGGCGCAGCACCAGCAGGCGCTCGCTACCCAACGACCCCAGCCGCCCGGCATGGGCGGTATACGAAACGATTTCTGCGCTCGGCATTGGCCCGAACTCCTTCATCTGCAGTCGGCCTGGCGATCGTAGTCCGAGGGCCAGCGACCCCTTAAAACAACCGTGGCTGCGGGCGGCAACCCTTTCGGCTGCTTCGCTTCGCGAGGCAAGAGCAATCAAAGCGACCGATACGATCTCGTGGTGGTCCCGTCCCACGAGCCGTTTGTGCCGTACCCGTCAGCCAATCTCGGGTGGCGTGCTGTGCTCGCCGTTGTGCTCCTTGTCGCCTTCGGCAGCGGCTGTCGGTCAGAGATCGCCATTGAGCCGAGTGATCTTCCGGGTCTCGGAAAGGCCACGACGGTCTACGCAGACCTGTCGCCCTCGATCGCCCGAGTCACGTTGCCGAATGGGTCAAGCGGCAGCGCGGTGCTGCTCGACAACAACTACCTGCTCACGAACCAGCACGTTGTCGAGTACGCAACGGCGGTTGCGATTCGGTTCCCCGACGGCACCGCCATCGACGAGGCGCCGGTTGCCTCGATCGATATGCATGCCGACCTTGCCTTGATCGGCCCGATCGACGTTGACATCGACGGCATCGAGCTGGCCGAGCGGGCGCCGTTTGTCCCCGGCGATCGGGTCTTCTTGCTCGGTTACCCCGATGAGTTCCAGTCCGAAGCCGATGTTGCTATCACCGAGGGCATCGTCTCGCGGCTACGCCGGATGGCGCTCTATGACTTTGGTTTCGTGCAGGTCGATGCGCTGATCGCTCCCGGGCAGAGTGGCGGGGCGCTCGTGAACAGTCGCGGCGAACTGGCTGGAATCTCGGGACTCCGGTTTGGTGAAGGGAGCTTTGGCCTGGCGATCGCCTCCGGCGATCTCGTGCCCCTGGTCGACCGCATGCTCCGGGTGAGCGATGCGCCGGCATTCGGTGACGCCCGCACCGACTTCAGCGGTACATGGGCGTCGGGCGGGGCGCAGGCGTGGCTTATCGAAACCGAGGATGGTTCGATCGAGGTCACCGCAGAGAGCGATGCCGACGTCTACATCGAGGTGACCGGTGTCGAAGGAGGGGCCCCGCCGTTCGACGATGGCGTTATCGACTATTTCGAAGGTGAAGAGGTCGCGGCCGAAGCCTACGTCGACGACAACTCCAGCGGCTCAGAACAGCTCTTCGTCATTGTCTCCCCTGGCACCTATGTCGTCACCGTGGGTTCGTTCGGCCGCACGGAGGCCGAGGTCGCAGTTCGCAGTTTCCCGGCGATGCGCTCGTTCCCTGATACCGATCAAGGCAAACGGGTCGAACTCGGTGAGGTCGCGCTCGGTGTCTTTGATCATCCCGTCGATGTCGATCAGTGGACGGTTGAACTACCGGCCGACGTGATGGTGCGGGTGATCGTCGACTCGATCTCCGACGCCGCGGTGGTGCTGCGGAATGGGCCGCTTGCGGTCGCCTCGGCCGACGACGGAGTGATCGGCGCTCTGGGTACGAGCCCGATGATCGAGACCGAGATCACGGCGGCCGGAACGTACACGATCGAAGTTGGCCGCTTCGGCAGCGATGCGAGCGGGTACGCCCTGCTCGTCGCGGTCGTCGGCGAATAGGTCCGGGCGTCGTCGGCTAAGAGACTGCTGAGCAATACATGCCGCACTTCTCGACGTCCATCCATCGCCGCTCGCTACGTTCTCAGAAGCGCCATTCCACCACGACGAGTGCCGCTTCCTGCGGCCTTGCGAGCACCGCGTCTGGCCGCCGATCAGCACACCGGCATTACTCAGCAGCCTCCTAATTGACGGCGGGATCGCGCGGGTAGTTCGCGAACCAGCGGGTTGCGCCGGGCTGGCGCTTCAGAATGTTTGGCCACAGATCGTCGGGCTGCTCGGTAAAGACATCGTCGAGTGCGCCGTCGACGACGAACCACGCGCCGGCGATGATTTCGCCAGCGAGTTGACCCCCCGACCAGCCGGCATAGCCCGAGAACATTCGCATGTGTTCGATGTATGCCGCCGCAAACGCCGGGTCGCCGTCGAGGTTGACGGTCACGAGGCCCGACATGCCGGGTACTCGGGCTGCTATCTCTGCGTCGGCGGGTTGGTTGGATCCGCCGGCAAAGGCGTCGAGGTCCTTCACCAAGCCGAGCGCGAGGCCGGTCGTCGGGTCGACGGGGCCACCTTCGAATACGACGGAAGGGTGAGACGCTAGGTCTTGCCACCTCGGCAAAGTGTCGGCGACCGGGTCAGCGGTTGGGCGATTGAGAACGACGCCGAGACTGCCATCGTCGGTGTGGTTCACGACCAGAATGACGGCACGCAGGAAAGTGTCATCATCGATGACTGGTGTCGCAATGAGGAGACGACCCGAGAGCCGCTCGGGAACCCGGGCGTTCATCGGAAAGGCTGCGTCGTCGCTGTTGGTCCGATACGCGTGCTCCGCCGGCTTGCAGGCATCAGCGGGCTAGAGCGCCTCGATGACGTGGTCGATGCACGACGTGAGGGCGGTAATATTCGACGGCTCGATCGCGGGGAACATCGCAATGCGCAGTTGGTTGCGGCCGAGCTTGCGGTACGACTCGGTGTCGATCACGCCATTGGCCCGCAGCACGGCGGCGATCGTGTCGGCGTTGACCGAGTCGTCGAAGTCGATGGTGGCGACAACCGTGCTGCGCTTCGATTCTTCGGAGACGAACGGCGTTGCGACCTCGTGAGCATCGGCCCAGCCGTAGACGGTGGCCGCCGACTGCTCGGAACGTCCAGCGGCAAAGTCGATGCCGCCGTTCTCGTTCATCCACTCGACTTGATGGACCGCGAGGAAGATTGTGGCAAGCGCGGGGGTGTTGTAGGTCTGGTTCTGGCGCGAGTTCTTGAGCGCGATGCCGAGATCGAGGCCGGCCGGGATCCAACGGTCGCTTGCTGTGATTCGTTCGATGCGGGCGGCCGCGGCTGGTGAACACGCCGCGATGTAGAGTCCGCCGTCGCTGCCGAGTGCCTTTTGCGGAGCGAAGTAGTAGATGTCGGCTTCGGCCGGGTCCCACCGGAGGCCACCGGCAGCCGATGTCGCGTCAACCGCAACCAAACCAGATTCCGCCGACGTGCCTTCGGGTCGGGTGATCGGCATCATCACGCCGGTCGACGTCTCGTTGTGGGTGACGGCGTAAAAGTCGACGTCGGACGCGGTCGCGGTTGGATGGCTACCGACGTCGGCGTTGATGAGTTCGGGTTCGCCGACGTGGGGCGCGGCCGCAGCTGCGATCGCGAACTTCGAGGAGAACTCACCGAACACCAAGTGTTGGCTGCGGTTGTCGATTGTGCAGAACGTGAGCGCATCCCAGAGCAGGGTTGAGCCGCCGTTGCCGAGCACGACCTCCCAATCGTCGGGAAGGTTGAACAACGACCGCAAACCGTTCTGCAGTCGAGCGACGACCTCTTTCACATTCGGTCGACGATGGCTGGTGCCGAGGAAGCTTGCGCCGGTGTCGGCGAGGGCCTGCAGCGCCTCCGGGCGAACGAGCGACGGCCCCGATCCGAACCGGCCATCGGTAGGCAGCAGGTCGGCGGGGATCTTGATCTGTGGAATTGTGTCGGTCACTCGATCATGATGGCTGCTGCGACCCGAAAATGCTCAGATCGACAGGCCGCACCTGCCAAATGGTGTGGGGAAGTGCGGCGTGCTCATGCCAGACTCACTGCCGTGACTTCCAGTGAACTTTCTCGACTCGTCGGGGCAATCGCTCCATCTGCAACGCTTGCCGTCAGCGCCAAAGCCAACGAGCTGAAGGCTGCGGGTGAACCCGTGATCGGTTTCGGCGCTGGTCAGCCCGACTTTCCGACCCCGGACTACATCGTCGAGGCCGCGGTCGAAGCGTGCCGCGACCCAAAGAATCACGGCTACACCGCATCGCCCGGCCTCCCTGATCTGCGCGAGGCCATCGCTGCGAAGACCAAGCGCGACTCCGGCTACGAGATCGACGCGAGCCAGGTCGTCGTTACGAACGGCGGCAAGCACGCGGTGTATAACACCTTCGCCGTCATGCTGAACCCGGGCGATGAGGTCATCGTGCCCGCGCCGTACTGGACCACTTATCCGGAACCGATCCGTCTTGCGGGTGCTGAACCAGTGGTGTTGTCGACGGCGATCGAGAGCGGCTTCCGGGTCACGATCGACCAGCTCGAGGCGGCCCGCACCGACAAGACCAAGGCCGTCTTGTTCGTCTCGCCGTCGAATCCGACCGGTGCCGTCTATCCGCGTGAAGAGATCGAGGCGATCGGCAAGTGGGCCGTCGAGCACGACATCTGGGTGATCACCGACGAGATCTACGAGCACCTCACCTACGACGACCACGAGCACCATTCGATGCCAGTCGTTGTTCCCGAGCTCGCTGATCGCTGTGTCGTTCTCAACGGTGTCGCGAAGACCTACGCCATGACCGGTTGGCGGGTCGGTTGGTTGATCGCTCCGCCCGCCTTTGCCAAGGCGGCTGGAACGCTGCAGTCGCACCAGACCTCCAACGTCAGCAACGTCGCCCAGCGAGCGGCACTTGCCGCGGTCAGTGGTCCGCTCGATGTTGTGCGCATGATGCACGAGGCATTCGATCGACGCCGGCACCGCATCTACGACGGTCTGAACGCGATCGACGGCGTCACCTGCATGAACCCGCAGGGTGCCTTCTACGCCTACCCATCGTTCGAAGGTGTGCTTGGACGCGAGCTTCGCGGTCGCATCGCGACGACCACAGCGGAACTCGCCGATCTGGTGCTCGACGAGGTCAAGGTTGCGATCGTGCCGGGCGAAGCCTTCGATGGCCCCGGCTATTTCCGTATGGCGTTTGCCCTCGGCGATGATGATCTAGGTGAAGGCGTGCAACGCCTCGCTGATCTGATCAACAACGGCTGACGGCAACGCATCACATGAAACAACTGCCATTCGGATCTTGGCCGTCACCAATCACCGCTCGTTCACTCGTGCAGGGTGCTGCATCGGTTGGCGAGGTCGTCACCGACGGCGATGCGATCTGTTGGACCGAGTCGCGTCCTGAAGAGCGCGGTCGGGTCGCCATCATGCGATGGCGCAACGGTGAGACGATCGAACTGTCACCTCCCGACGTCAATGTGCGTACGAGCGTGCATGAGTACGGCGGGGGAGCGTGGTGGGTGGCGGACGGTTCGTTGTGGTTCGTCGACTTTTCAGATCAACGGCTCCGGGTTCTGCGTGCCGACGCCACCGTCCCCGAGCTGCTGACGCCCGAACCCGAGGTCGAGCGCGGTCTGCGGTATGCCGATGGCAGACCGACGCCCGACGGGAAGTGGTTCATCTGTGTGCGTGAGCGTCACGCGGTCGAGCACGACACCAACCCGGCGAACGAACTCGTGGCTGTTGCGGCCGACGGCAGCATGCAGGTCGACACCCTGTGGTCCGCCGCCGACTTTGTCGCGGCGCCTCGGCTGTCGCCCGATGCGTCGTCGCTGGCTTGGATCCAGTGGCAGAACCCCGACATGCCCTGGGACACCACCGAGCTGATGGTCGCGTCGATCACCGAAGTCGACGGACGCTTGCAACTCGGCGACGCCCGCGGGGTTGCGGGCGGGAGCGACGAGTCGGTGCTGCAACCCGAGTGGAGTCCCGACGGTTCCCTCTATGCCATCTCCGATCGCACCGACTGGTGGAATCTCTATCGATGGTCGCCCAGCGACACGACCGCTTCGCCCGAGCCGGTCGACGTTGGCGAGTTCGAAGTCGGAACGCCGGCGTGGGTGTTCAACATGCAGCGGTATGCGATCACCTCCGCGGGTGTTGTTACGGCTCGCACCTCGGGTGGTCGCGACGTGCTTGCCGGTCCCTGGCCGCACGACCGTTGGTCGGCGATTACCTCCATCCGTCCGTTCGGCGACGGTGTTGTCTTCGTTGGTGCGAGCCACGAGCGCGAGTCAGAGATCGTCTGCATCGACGCTGGGGAGGTCACGATCATTCGACCGGCGCGCGACCTCGGGCTCGATCGAGCGTTCCTGCCCGAACCCCAGCACATCACTTTCCCGGTAGCGGTGGTCGGCGGCCCAGACGAAGAGGCGCACGCGCTGTTCTATGCCCCGGCGAATGCCGACGTCGCGGGTCCCGACGGGGCTCGGCCGCCGGTGCTCATCAAGGTGCATGGCGGCCCAACCGCGGCGGCCCGAAGCGAACTGCAACTCGGGCATCGGTATTGGACGAGCCGCGGCATTGCCGTTGTCGATGTCAACTATCGCGGCAGCATTGGGTACGGCCGTGAGTTCCGCAACGCGCTCCGGTCCCGATGGGGCATCGCCGATGTCGAGGACTGCGTCGCGGTCGCTCGTTTCCTGGCCGACCGTGGTGATGTCGATGGCGATCGGCTCGCAATCGCGGGCGGAAGTGCCGGCGGGTACACCGTGCTGGCGGCCCTGACTTTCCACGACGCATTCAGTGTGGGCGCCAGCCGGTATGGGGTTGCCGACCTCACCTCGCTTGCCGCCGACACCCACAAGTTCGAAGCCCGGTACCTCGATGGACTCGTCGGCCCGTGGCCCGAAGCCGAGGCCGTCTACAACGAACGCTCGCCGATTCATTTCACTGAACAACTCGCCTGCCCGATGATTCTGCTGCAAGGCGGCGAGGATCGGGTCGTTCCACCGAATCAGGCCGAACTCATGGTCGATGCCCTGAACGAACGATCGCTGCCGTATGCGTATGTGTTGTTCCCAACCGAGGGTCATGGTTTCCGGGAAGCGGACAACATTGTGACGGCACTCGAATCCGAGCTCAGTTTCTTCGCCCAGATCTTCGGCTTTGAGCCTGCCGATACCATCGATCCGGTTGAGATAGTCAATCTGTGACGACTACTCGAGGACAGTTTGAGCTCGTCGTGTTCGACTTCGATGGCACGATGATCGACACCGAGACGGTGGTCTACGAAGCGTGGGCTGAGACGTTTCGCCTGCATGGTGCGCAACCGATCGACCGAGCCACGTGGTCCGCAACGATCGGCCTCAGCTCTGGCGATTACAAGCCCATCGATCTGTTGTCGGACCGGGTCGGCCGCCCGCTCGATGAAGAAGAGGTCCGGTCGGCGCGGGCCGAGATTGTCACGACGATGGTTAATGCCATGCCGCTTCGCGACGGCGTTGCTGATTGGATCGACGCGTGCGTCGATCGAGGGATCCCGCTCGCCGTTGCGTCGAGCTCGCCGATCACCTGGGTCGAACGCCACCTTATGACCCGCGACCTCCGCCGCCACTTTGGTGCGATCTCGTGCTTCGGCGAAGGTGTTCCCGGCAAGCCAGCTCCTGACGTCTACGAGCTGGCCTGTTCGTCATCGGGCGTCGCGACGGCGAAGGCCGTCGCAATCGAAGATTCGCCGCACGGCGTCGCTGCGGCCAAGGCGGCCGGCCTCACCTGCATTGCAACCCCTGGGCCCCTCACCGGCCAACTCGACTTCAGTCACGCCGACCACGTCGGCCGGTCACTCAGCGATTTCGACCCGGCCGACTTTCTACTGGGTCACTAACGAACGGGCGGCCGCCAGCCCGGAGTTGAATGCACCCTCAACCTTCGGCCCAGCAAAGGCGTCGCCCGCGAACAGCAGCGGCGTGTCGTCGAGCTCGCATCTGACCGTTGCGGATTCGATCGGCCGCTTTGGTCCGGCATACCGCCACTTCTTGAGTTGACTGTCGAGCACCGATGCCGTTCCGATCCATGGCGACGCGAGGTCGAGCAACTCGGCCAAGACGTCGGTCGGGTCATCGTCGTAGCGACGCTCGCTGTAGTCGTGCTCGGCGTGAAACGTCAGACTCGGCGCCGCCGAGATTCCCTTCGTCTCGTTGTTGGCGATGAAAGTGAAGGGGCCGGCCTCGAGCTGTAGACCGCCGGTGTTGCCAATCGGCACCGACTCGCCGGTGCGGACCAACAACGCGAGCGTTGCGAAGTAGTCGATACTGCCGAGTTGGTCGGCGACGGTGGCAGGAAGCGCTATCGCGCTGTGGTCGAGCAGGGCCAGACTCTGCGGAACGGGCGGCGTGAGCACGAGCGCATCGGCGCGAAACTCACCGGTGCTCGTTTCGATCCTCCACCGCCGATCATCGACCGCGATGCGATCGACATGGCAACTCAGTTCCGTCGTCAGACCCTGCGCGAGGTATTTCGCGAACGCGTTCATGCCCCCGGTACCCGCAAACCGAGGAAAGCCGTCAGGGGCCGGTCCGAATCCCTGGCACCAGGTGTGAACAGCTTCGGCATCGATCGCCGCGTCGACCACGCTCGCAAAGTCGTCGCCCCGCACCGTAAAGAACTGCGCTCCGTGATCGAGTGTGGCCCCGTCGATACGTCGAGTCGCGAGCCGACCACCGACGGACCGGCCCTTGTCGAGAACCGTGACGTCATGTCCGCCGGCTCGCAGAACCTGCGCTGCGATCAGGCCCGACAGGCCAGCGCCGACGATGACGACCGAACGGGGCTCGACCGGCGACCGATCGGGGGCGAGCGATGGAAGGAGATGACGAAACGCAGATGTGACCACAGTCGTAAAACTATGACGGAAATGGGGTAGTGGACACAGCCAGCCCGCCTACCATCGCAAGATGGCTCACGTACTGGTGGCAGAGAAGATTGCGGAGGCGGGACTTCAGCTCCTGCGCGATGCGGGTCACGATGTGGAGGTGCGGCTGAAGCTGGCGCCCGATGAGCTACTCGAAGCCGTGGCCGAAACAAACGCGATCATTATTCGCTCGTCGACCCGCATCACCAACGAGGTCGTGAATGCGGCACCAAACCTCGTTGCCGTCGGCCGGGCCGGGGTTGGCCTCGACAACGTCGACGTTCCAGCCGCGACCGCACGCGGGGTCATGGTCATCAACGCGCCACAGTCGAACGTGCTGTCGGCCGCCGAGCACACCATGGCGCTGCTTCTCGCACAGGCGCGCAATGTGCCGCAGGCCCATGCTGCGTTAAAGGAGGGGCGTTGGGAACGGTCCAAGTGGACGGGTGTCGAGGTTGCCGACAAGGTGCTCGGCATCGTCGGCCTCGGCCGCATTGGCACGCTCGTCGCCGAGCGGGCCCGGGCCTTTGGTATGGAACTGTTGGCCTTCGACCCCTTTGTGCCCGAAGAGAAGGCCCGAGCGCTGAATGTCCAGATTGTCGGCCTCGACGAACTCGTCGTGCGTTCTGACTTCATGACCTTGCACTTAGCGAAGACCCCCGAAACGATCGGATTGGTGAATGCTGATCTGCTCGCGAAGGCTAAACCGACGTTGCGGGTGATCAATGTCGCTCGCGGCGGAATTATCAATGAGGCTGACCTGGCCGCAGCGGTGGCCAACGGCACGATCGCTGGCGCTTCGATCGACGTGTTTGCATCCGAACCGACGACCGAGTCACCTTTGTTCGACCTCGAGTCGGTCGTCGTGACGCCGCACCTTGGTGCAAGCACCGCGGAGGCTCAGGACAAGGCGGGAGTCACCATTGCCGAACAACTCGAACTGGCGCTCGCTGGAGACTTTGTTCCGTTTGCGGTCAATGTCTCCGCAACCCCAGCCAACGACACCATGCGACCGTTCATACCGCTGTGCGAAGAGCTTGGCGCTCGTTTCGCTGCGCTTGTGAAGCCCTTGCCGCAACACGTCGAGGTCGAGTTCATTGGCGAGATCGCCCAGTTCGACAACCAATTGGCCAGCCTGTCGGTCGTGAAAGGACTGCTCGGCGCGGTCGGCGGTGACCCGGTGTCGTATGTGAACGCGTTCGATGTTGCGAAGGAGCGCGGCGTCAGCATCCGGACCATCTCAACACCGCAGGCGCAAGACCACGTGAACGTCGTCGCGATCGCCGGGGGAGGGCACAACGTCAACGGCACCGTCACGAGCGGATCGGGGTCGTTGCGCCTCGTCGGTATCGACGGCCACAGCCTCGACCTGCCGCTCGCCGAGAACACACTTGTTGTCCGCAACTCGGACCGGCCGGGCATGATCGGCCACGTCACGGCGACGCTTGGAGAGGCCGGAATCAACATCGACGACATGGCGGTCGGGCAATCCGACGCGGGGCCGGCGCTCATGGCGATCATCACCGACCAACCCGTGCTGCCTGACCTCATACACAGCATCACCGAAGCCGACGGCATAGAGTCAGCGGCGTGTCTTTAATGCGCCGAGCCCTCTGGATCGCTGGCTTTGCCGCCCTTGCTGCGCGTGCGGTGCAACGGGTTCGCGGTGTGAAGCCGCCCGAGCCATCGGGCCCCGGTGAAGCCACCTGGAACCCGCTCGACTTCTCGTAGCGCCCGTTGCAGAGAGAAATTCGAGAAAAATGTCCGGGAAGTCTTGACTCGTTGCCCGGGATACGGCACTCTCTCTGCGAGGCCTTCTATCCAGGTTTACGGATAAATTGGACTTCCTTAGCCTTTTGGAAGAACCTCCTGCTGCTGGGCAGGAGGTTCTTTGCTTTTCCAAACAGTTGCAAAACTGCCTTTCGAAGCTGCTCGCCGTCAGCGCAAGATCGCGTCGGTCGGCAGCGCCACAATGCCGGTTGCGCCGAGGGCCCGTAAGTCGCTGAGACGGCTCCAGAGATTGGCCCGCTCGACAACGAGGTGTGCAGCGACGAGGTCGGTGCGGCCCGCAAGCGGCAACACGGTTGGCGATGCTAAACCCGGAAAGACCGAGCTAAGCGAGTCGACTTTCTCGGGCGATATGTGGAGCAACAAGTACTGCGTCCGTCGAGCGGCCAAGGCGGCTTCGAGCCGCAGTTTAAGGTCGACGATCGCGGGTGGTGCATCGTGGCTCGTGCTGAAGATGGCCTGACAGTTCGCGATTTCGGCGACGACCCGCAGGCGGTTACTGGTGAGGCTGTTGCCGGTTTCACGCAGATCGACGATCGCTTCGGCCATGCCGGTCGCGCAGACCCCTTCGAGCGCACCGCCCATGGCGACGACGTCGACGTCGATGTTTTGCGCCTCGAACCACCGTTGGGTGTAGTGCGGAAGGTGCGTCGCGATCGTCTTGCCGCCAAGGTCGCCGGCCGCGGCGTAACCATCGTCGTCGCGGCAGGCGAGAACGAGATCGGAGCGTGAGAAACCCAGGTCGAGGGCTGGCCAGTCGCCAACGTTGTTCTCAAGTGCGGTATCGGTCGAAATGAACGCGCCGGTCAGTCGTTCAGCATGCAGCCATGCTGCGGCGTCGCGAGGGCGCATCTCGATGAACTCGATGCCTTCGGCGGTTGCCGAGGCGCTCGACGCCCGACCGAATCGTCGCAGGTCGTAACCCGCGTGATCGAGAAGATCGAGGACCGAGTCGCGCAGGCGACCTTTCGATGGAACAGCAACACGAATCGGGGTCATGAACGGCGCCCTTCCAGGACAGCAAGGACATCGGCGAAAGGAACATCGACGGCGATGAGGCCGGCGAGTAAGTGGTACAGCAGGTCGGCGGCTTCTTCTGCGACGCGTTCGGCTGCCGTCGTTGGCTTGTTCAGTTCGAGGCAGACCTCAAACGCCTCTTCCATGATCTTGCGCTGGGTGAGCACACCGTCGGAGAGAAGGCGAGCTGAGTACGACTCGTCGGGTGAAGCGTCGCGTCGGCTCCGGATGACGGCTTCAAGATCCTCGAGGGTCACTGGCTCGGCATCCAGGCTGGCCGGCTTGCCTCGAACTTCGTGATGCTGGTCTCGTGACGCAGCGTGATGCCGATGTCGTCAAGCCCTTCGAGTAAGCGCTCTTGAACCGCTGCGGTGATTGGGAACGATGCTTCAATATCGAGGGCGGGCGCTTCGAGCGTTGCCCGCTCGACGTCGATGACCAGTTCGACCGTCGGGTCGGCCTCGACGCCGCGCAGCAATGCGTTCACGATGTCGGTGTCAACTTCGACCGGTACGAGCCCGTTCTTGGTTGCGTTGTTCTTGAAAATGGGTCCGAATCGAGGCGACACGACGGCATTGAAACCGTATTGCTGAATGGCCCAAACTGCGTGTTCGCGCGATGAACCAGTGCCAAAGTTCGGTCCGCCGATCAGGATGGACGCTCCCGCGTAACGTTCGTCGTTCATCACGAACGCTGGGTCGTCACGCCATTCGCTGAACAGGCCTTTTTCGAAACCGGTGCGGCTGACCTGCTTGAGCCAGTCGCTCGGAATGATCTGGTCGGTGTCGACGTCGGAGCGGTCGAGGGGAACGGCGGTTCCTTGAACGATGCGTACGGCCTTCATGCGAGATCCTCTGGGGTGGCGAAGGTGCCCATGATTGCAGTGGCGGCGGCGACCTCGGGTGACACGAGGTGGGTGCGACCGCCTCGACCCTGGCGGCCTTCGAAGTTGCGATTACTCGTGCTGGCGCAGCGCTCACCGACGGCCAGCTTGTCGGGGTTCATGGCCAAGCACATCGAACACCCGGGTTCACGCCAGTCGAATCCGGCGGCGCGGAATATCTCCGGCAGACCTTCGGCTTCGGCCTGCGCCTTGACGAGTCCGGAGCCGGGAACGACGAGGGTGCGCATGCCGGAGGCGACTTGGCGTCCCTCGATGACGGCCGCGGCCGCCCGAAGATCTTCGATGCGACTATTGGTGCAGCTGCCGATGAACACCGTGTCGACGGCGACTTCGCGCATCGGTTGCCCAACGGTGAGGCCCATGTAGTCGAGGGCTCGGCTGACGGTGTCGCGGGCGACGGGGTCGTCGTGCGCGTCGGGCGATGGAACCGTTCCGGCGATCGGGACGACCTGGCCCGGGTTGGTGCCCCAGGTCATGTGCGGCACGCAGGCGCTGCCATCGATGGTGAGCTCGCGGTCGAAGCCGGCATCGGTGTCGGTGCTCAGTGCTCGCCAGGCATCAAGCGCCTGTTCCCATTGGGGGCCGGTCGGGGCGTGGGGTCGGCCTTCGAGGTAGCTGAACGTGATGTCGTCGGGGGCGATCATGCCGGCCTTGGCCCCCCACTCGATCGACATGTTGCACACGGTCATGCGTTCTTCCATCGAGAGGTTTTCGATGACGGGGCCGCGGTATTCGGCGATCGCCCCGATGCCGCCGCCGGTTCCAGCGGCTCCGCAGATTGCGAGGATGACGTCTTTGGCGGTTGAGCCTGCGGGTAGCTCGCCCGTAACGGTGACCGCCATGGTCTCCTGGGGTGGTTGGGGCAACGTTTGGGTCGCGAGTACGTGCTCGACCTCGCTCGTGCCGATTCCGAACGCAAGTGCGCCGAACGCACCGTGGGTTGACGTGTGGCTATCGCCGCACACGATGGTCATTCCGGGCTGGGTCATGCCGAGCTCGGGACCGATGACGTGCACGATGCCTTGACGCTCGTGGCCCATGGGGTAGTTCGTGATGCCGAACTCGGCCGCGTTGGCGCGGAGCGTGTCGATCTGGGTCTTGGAGACCGGATCGGCGATCGGCTGGTCGATGTTCTCGGTCGGGACGTTGTGGTCCTCGGTCGCGACGGTGAGGTCGGGTCGGCGGACGGGCCGGTTCGTGAGTCGGAGACCGTCGAAGGCTTGCGGCGACGTGACCTCGTGCACGAGGTGCAGGTCGATATAGAGCGTGTCGGGTTCGTTTTCGCCCTTGTGGACGATGTGGTTATCCCAGATCTTTTGGCTGAGGGTGCGGGCGGCCGTCATGCTTCGATCTCGACGATTTGGACACTCAAGGCGCCGCCGGGAGCGTCGTATTGGACCGTGTCGCCTAAGTTCGCACCGAGCAGTGCCGATCCGAGTGGTGAACCTGGTGAGATCACCGTGAGCCCGTCGCGCCGTTCTTCGATCGAGCCGACGAGGTACTTCTCGGTTTCGTCGTCGCCCTCGTAGCGAATCGTTACGACGTTGTTGTTGCCGACAACGTTCGTATCGCCGTCGCTCTCGACAATCTCGACCTCGTCGAGCAGTGAGGTGAGGTGCATGATGCGCCCCTCCATCTTTCCCTGCTCCTCTTTGGCGGCGTGGTAGTCGCCGTTCTCTGAGAGGTCGCCGAGTTCGCGGGCGGTCTCGATCTTGCGGGCGATTTCGATGCGTCCTCGGGTCGTGAGGTCGTCGTATTCGCCTTGGAGCCGGTCGAACGCGGCTTGCGACAATTGGTTGGCCATAGGTCCAAAAGGCTAGCGCTTCGCTTGGGCCCGCGGGCTCAAGCCCGATATTCGATGCGAACACTGTTCCAGTCTTTGTCATCGGGAACAACCCGATAGCAGGAAGGTGATAAGAAGAGTACGGATCGCAGTTGTTTTGGCAGTTGTGGCCACACAAGTTGTTGTAATCGGCGTTGCCCCAGCCGCCGCCGATACGGCATGGGCGCCCGTCTTCTCGACGAATGCGCCCGGCCGGATCGAATTCGTGGCGAACACGGTCGCGACCTGTTCGGCCGCCGTCGCCACGTGCGCAGCGGCGCAAGCGGGGGGCAACAGCACCAACAACGCGTTCGCCGCAAACATGGTGCTGGTCGACGTCGATGGCGATCCCGCGACGACGACGTCAAGTACTGCCACGTACACGGTGCCAGCGGGTGGCAACGTCCTGTGGGCGGGCCTGTACTGGGCGGGCTATTACACGGGCGCCGATGCCGACAAGGATGACGTGTTGTTCGAGACGCCTGCATCCGGTGGGTATGTGCCGGTGAACGCAACGTGGTTCGACAAGTGGTCGGGTAACGGCTCGTATTACACCGGCCACGCAGACGTGACTGCGCTCGTGCAGGCGGGCGGGACCGGCATGTATGGCGTCGGCGACATTGCTGTGACACCGGGTTCGAGCGCTACTTACGGTGGCTGGACGCTCATCATCGTGGAACAAGATCCCAACGAGCCGTGGCGCAACCTCACGGTCAATCAGGGGTTCGAACTCATCGGTGGTAGCAACACGGCGAACTTCACGGTGAGCGGATTCACTGCACCACCGGTCGGGCCGGTGCAGGCCGAGATCGGCATCATGGCAACCGAGGGCGATATCGGTTTCACCGGCGACTACGCCGAGCTGAACGGCACGAGATTGTCAAACGGTCTGAATCCGGCGACGAACTTCTTTAACTCATCACTCACCGACCTTGGTGCCTACAACGGTGGTCTGAATCCGAGTTATCCGGCCAACACGCTCGGATTCGATGCTGACATCGTGAATACGAGTGGGGTGATCAATCCCGGAGACACAACGGCCCAAGTCGAGATCGGCACGAACGGTGATGGTTTCTTCCCGACCGCCGTGACGACGGCGATCGAGATCTATGTGCCGAACCTGACCGTCAACTTCATCAAGACTGCGACCGACCTGAACGGCGAACAGCTGCATCCTGGTGACGTTGTCGAGTTCACGCTGAGCTGGGACAACACCGGCGACGACCCTTCGATCGAGACGCAGATCTCGGATGCAATTCCGGCCGGCATGACCTACGTGTCGAACAGTTTGTTCGTGGTCCAGGACGATTCTCCGACCGGGAGCCGAACCGATGCGGCCGGCGACGACACTGCGTGGTTCGATGGCACCGCCGTGAACTTCAACGTTGGTGCGGGCGCCGATGCGACCAACGGTGGCCGCGTCGTTCCGCTGTCCCAGGGCGGCCAGAGCTACGAAGTCCGATTTCAGACGACCGTCGACGCTGGCACCGAATTCACGACGCTGCAGAACCAGGGTCAGCTCGACTACGTCGCAGAGTTCCTCGGCGAGAGTTTTACCTCAACGAGCAATGTGATCGATCTGTCAGTCGAACCTTTGGTTGACCTTCGGATATCAAAGAGCGATGCCTTCGATCCGGTCGCCGCTGGCGATTCGATCATCTACACCGTGCGAGTTGAAAACGGCGGACCGTCGACGGCAGACAACGTCGTCGTGGTCGACACGCTCCCAGCCGGGACGACCTTCGACCCTGGGGCATCAGATACGCGATGCAGCGCGGTGGGTCAGACCGTCACGTGCACGGCAGCATCGATCGGCCCATCGGCGACCGACTCGTTCGTCATCGCGGCAACTACCGACGGCTCGCTTGCGGTCGCGAGTGTCACGAATCAGGCTTCGGTCACGTCTGACACCCACGAGCACGAGACCGGCAACAACAACACGAGCGAAGCGACCGCCATCGGGCGAGAAGTCGATCTCGGCGTCGACAAGAGTGCCCCCGCGACCGTTGCCGCAGGTGATCAAATCTCCTACGAGGTCACTGTGAGAAACGGCGGGCCGTCCGATGCGACAAACGTGGCCCTCGTCGATTCGCTACCGACCGGAGTCAGCCTCGTTTCCGCAACGCCGTCTGGTGCTGGCACCTGTTCTGGCGCGGTCTCGTGTTCGTGGCCGTCGATCGCCGACGGTGGTTCCGAGACGGTGACGATTCTCGTCGACGTGCCAGCGAATACCGTTGACGGCACCCAGTTGACGAACGTGGTCAAGGTCGACAGTGACCAACCCGATACCGATCCGTCGAATGATGTCGACAGGGTGGCAACCGACGTCTTTACTGACGCCGATCTTGCGATCGAAAAGACGACACTCGACGCGCCGCTCGTTCCTGGCGAAACGGTCACCTACGACCTGACCGTGACGAATGACGGCCCGTCCGATGCCCAGAACGTCGTCGCCGACGACGCAGTGCCAACCGGCCTGACGTACGACGCGGGTGCGAGCAGCGCCGGGTGCACCTTGTCCGGCTCGACGATCTCGTGTTCGACCGCGACGTTGGCGAGTGGTACTTCGGTATCGCACACCTTGGTCTTCGCAATAGATCCAGCGATGGCGGATGGCACGCCGGTCACCAATAACTCGCGGGTCAAGTCTGAAACCTCGGACCCGGACCCGACAAACAACACGTCTTCGGTCACCGACAACGCGGTGCGTCAGGCCGACCTGTCGATTCAGAAAGACGACGACACGACAACGATCGCGGCTGGTGAGACGCTGACCTACACCGTCGTCTACCAGAACCTCGGCCCGTCTGATGCCAACGGTGTCGTCGTGCTCGACACCCTGCCAGCCGGTGCGACGTTTGACTCCGTGACTGGAACCGGGTGCTCCGAGTCCGGCGGCATCATCACGTGTGCCGTCGGCGCGCTTGCGATCGGAGCGAGTGGAACGATCACTGTCGCGGTCATTGTGGATGATGGTCTCGATCCGTCGACCCAGCTGCTCAACACCGCGAGCATCGCCGGTGATGAACCCGATCCGAACCTCACCAACAACGACACCGAGGTCACGACCGATGTCGATCGGGTCAGCGAGCTCAATATCGAAAAGAACGATCTCGCTGATCCCGTTGTCGCAGGCGAGACGATCACCTACACGCTGACGGTCACGTCGGTCGGACCATCGATCGATGAGAACGTCGTCCTCACCGACGTCCTGCCCGCGGGGCTCACGTTCGCATCGGCGAGCAATGCCGCGTGTTCTGAACTGTCGGGCACGTTGACCTGCAACATCGGCACGATGGTTGCGGGTGATGTGTTCGTGGTCGATGTTGTCGTCGACGTCGACCCCGCCGCAATCGATGGCACAATCTTCAGCAACACGGCCGAGGTGAACGGCGATTTCTCAAACCTCGTCGACGACACCGAAGAGACGACCGTCAGCACGCTCGCTGACCTCAACATCACGAAGTCCGCACCACCGACCGCCACCGCGGGCACCCCGTTGACGTGGGCCATCGACCTCACCAACTTCGGCCCCTCGATTGCTGAGAACGTTGCCATCGCCGACACCTTGCCGGCAGGTGTGACGTTCAGTTCGGTCACCGTGACCGCCGGTCCCGGCGCGTGTTCGGCGGCGGGATCGGCGGTCAGCTGCTCGGCTGCGGTGCTTGCGGTGAACGAGACGATGACCGTCGAGATTGTCGCCGACATCGACCCGGCGCTCGCCGACGGAACGTCCCTGCTCAACACCGCGTCAGCGACGACGACGACACCCGAAATCGATCTGAGCGACAACGAGAGCACAGCCGAAACCATCGTCGAGAAAGACGCGGACCTCGCCGTAACGAAGGTGGTCGTCGCATCGCCCGTTCTGGCTGGTGAGTCGGTGCTGTTTACCGTGACGGTCGACAACGTCGGACCGTCGACGGCGACGAACATCGTCGTCAACGATGTCTTGCCGCCAGGTTTCACCTTTGATGCTGGAAGCAGCAGCGCCGCGTGTTCAACCGGGGTTGTGTGTACCGCTCCTGGGCTTGGCGTGAACGGATCGACCACCTTCACCGTCGGTGCCGTCGTCGACGCAGCGACGGTGGCCGGTACCTACACAAACGATGCGAGCGCCGACGCCGACGAAGCCGACAGCAACGCATCGAACGATGACGATAGCGCTGACGTCGAGGTCACCGAAAACGCAGACCTTCAGATCATTAAGTCGGCGGACACATCGATCATCACTGCGGGGGAGACCGGTAGCTACACGATCGTCGTCGAAAACAACGGACCAAGCGTTGCCGCCAACACGGTGATCGACGACCTCCTGCCGGCCGGTTTCACGCTTGCCGCCGGCTCGGACGCGTCCTGTGACGCGACGGTGGCGTGTTCGCTTGGCGATCTCAATCCTGGTGATGCCGTAACAGTGACCCTGATCGTCGATGTCGCCCCTGGCGTCGTCGGCATGATCGACAACATCGCCGATGTCAGCTCCGACACACCGGACGATCAGCCGGGGAACAACACGAGTTCCGCTCCCGTCACCGTTGTGGCAGAGGCCGACCTCGCCATAGTCAAGGGCGTCGCCCCGAACCCGGTCGTGGCCGGAACCCAGGCGACCTACACCATCACGATCACGAACGATGGCCCATCCGATGCCCCCAATACGGTCGTCACCGACGTGCTGCCTGCCGGCTTGACGTTGAACGCCGCCAGCTCCCCCGAATGTTCAACCGGGGTCACGTGTGCACTCGGCACGCTCGCGCCCACCGATGTTGTCGTCCTGACGGTGGTCACCGACGTTGACCCCGACGCCGCCCATGGTTCGTTGCTGACCAACTCGGCGGCAACGTCGAGCGATGCGAACGACCCGGACCTCGCAAACAACGACGACAAGGTCGACCTACTCGTCGAGCGAGAAGTCGATGTCGAGATCACGAAGATCGCATCGACGAATACGCCCATCGCGGGCGTGCCGTTCACCTACACGCTCACGATCGTGAACAACGGGCCGTCGAACGCCAGCAACCTGGCAGTCGCCGATGTCGCCCCAGCTGGCCTGACGATCCTCAGTGTGTCTTCGGATCTTGGCATCTGCGGCAATGGCGCGTCGACGGTGAACTGTTCGGTGCCGCTCATGACGACCGCCGACGTGATGACGGTTGAGGTTACGGCCCAAGTCGACCCGTCGGTTGCGGCGGGAACGATTCTGACGAACGCCGCGACGGCGAATGCGACCGAATTCGATACCGACCCGGACAACAATGGCGCGGACGTCGACGTCACAGTCGTAACCGAAGCCGACCTCGAGATAACAAAGACCGCGAGCCCGGACCCGATCAATGCAGGCGATGACATTACCTACGAGTTGACGGTCACGAACAACGGCCCATCAGATGCCGTCAACGTCGCGGTCGTCGACAACTTGCCGGCCGGTCTGACGTTCGTCTCGGCGGCGTCACTGCTGATGACGTGCGGCAACGTCGCGAACGACGTCACGTGCACGGCCCCCGCGCTTGCAGCCGGTTCAACGACGACGGTGCAAATCGTTGCCGAGGTGGCCGCCGCCGCCGATGATCCGATCACGAATACTGCATCGGTGAGCTCGGACACGTTCGACCCCGATGGCGGCAACAACGATGCTGACGCAACGATCGATCCGGTACCGCAGATCGAGCTGATTCTTGCGAAGACCGTTCTCGAAGCAACCGCGGTCGGCGGAGAACGCTTGACCTACTCGGTCGATGTCACCCACGTCGGGCCCAGCGACGCGACCAACATCGTCGTGACTGACACCCTGCCTCCCGGTGTGACGTACAACTCGACGCTGTCGTCATCGAGCTGCACCGAAGTCGGTGGCATCGTCACCTGCACGTACGCCCTCATGCAGGCCCCACAAGCGATCTCGTTCTTGATCGTTGCTGACGTTGACCAGGGCCTCGTCGATGGGTCGATTCTGACGAACACGGCGACCGTCGTCGCCGATCAGAATGACAGCAACCCGTCGAACAACACCGACGAGGTCGACGTATCGGTCGAGAATGTGGCCGACTTGTCGGTCGTCAAAGACGGCGATGATTTCGTGACCGCGGGGACTGGCTACATCTGGACGCTGAACATCGCGAACGATGGGCCGTCCGATGCGGTCAATGTTGTTGTGACCGACACGTTGCCCGCAGGTGCAACGTTCGATGCTGGCGCTTCGGACTCCCGGTGTAGCGCGAGCGCGCAAATCGTGACCTGCGTACTCGTCGGCATGGCGGCCATGACGACCGACCAATTCGTCATCGCCGTCGACATTGCATCGTCGGTTGGTGCTGGCGACATCTTGACGAACGAGGCAACGATCGGCAGCGACACCCTCGACCCCGACCCGGCCAATGACACGAGCAGCGACAACGCGAACGTGCTGCGAGACAGCTTGCTCGATATCGACAAGAGCGACGTCGTCGATCCGGTGCTCGCGGGTGGCCAGATCTCGTGGAACATCACGGTCGAAAACCTCGGTCCGTCCGATGCCGCCAATGTTGTGATCACCGATCCGTTGCCGGCCGGTGTCACGTTCGTGTCGACCGACGACGCCGCGAACTGCAGCGAGGCCAGCGGCACGGTGACCTGTAACTACGCCTCGCTAACCAATGGCGCAAGCGTCACAGTTCTGGTGACAGGCACCGTCGACGCTTCGATGGCGGATACGACCATTCTGACGAACGAGGCAACCGTCGACTCCGACAGCAGCGATCCGGTTTCCGACGCAGAAACGACCACGGTGAATCGACAGAGCGACCTGTTGATTCAGAAGACGTCACCGGCGACCGCGATCGCCGGAACCGAACATACCTACACGATCACGGTCACCAACCTCGGGCCTTCGGACTCGGGGGGCACCACCGTGCAGGACTTCTTGCCGACGGGTGTGACCTTCGTGTCGTCGACCGAGCCGACCTGCACCGCCGCCGGATCGGTTGTCACCTGCGACCTTGCCACCGTCGCTGCTGGTGGGGTCGTGACCTTCGATCTCGTCGTGTTCGTCGACAACAACGCGGGAACGTCGGTCATCAATTCGGCTGCGGTGAGCGGTGACAATCCTGACCCCGAACCCGACAACAACGAGGCCGAAGAAACCTCCGGCGTCGAGTTCCGAGCCGACCTGTCGATCACAAAGTCGGTTCTCGATGCGCCGGTTGTGCCCGGCGAGTCCGTCTTGTTTGAACTCGTCGTTGCGAACACTGGACCGTCCGACGCGGTGAATGTGGTGGTCGAGGATGACCTGCTCGCCGGGCTGACGTTCGACGCGGGGAACTCGACGCCAACCGTCTGTGGCGCTGTCGGCCAACTCGTCAGCTGTACACACCCGCTGCTCGTTGCCGGTGACTCGGTCACGTTCGCGGTGTCCGCGGTCATCGCGGCTGACCTGACGGGCACGTTGGACAACACGGCCACGGTCGACTCGGACATCCCCGACATCAATCCGGGCAACAACACCGACACGACGAGTGACCCGTTCGCTCCTGTGGCGGACCTGTCGATCACGAAGGTCGCGTTGACCGATCCGATCGTTGCCGGTGAGCCGGTGACGTATTCGTTGACGGTCGCGAACGCCGGCCCGTCCGATGACCTCGACGTGCAGGTGCTAGATGTCATACCGGCAGGTTTGACGTTTGTGCCCGGTTTGTCGTCGTCGGATTGTTCTGCCCCGTCAGGCTCGGTGGTCTGCGAAGTGCCGGTCTTGCCAGCGGGTGATCAAGTGAGTCTCGTTGTTGGTTTCGATGTCGCCGCGGACTACATCGATGGCGCCGACCTAACCAATGCGGCGTCAGTTGGTTCGGAGACCACCGATCCCGATCCGTCGAACGATTCGGATTCGGTGACCGACCCGGTCACAGGTTCGGCCGATGTGTCGGTGGTCAAAGATGGTCCGTCGGCGCCGGTGACCGCGGGTGAGAGTTTCACGTATTCGATCACCGTGGCGAACGCGGGCTCATCCGATGCGCAGAACGTGACGCTTTCGGACGTGTTGCCGGCTGGGGTGTCGTTTGTGGCGGTCGATAATGCTGGTTGTGGTGAAGCGGCGGGCACGGTGTCGTGTTCGTTCGGGACGGTGGCGGTTGGTGATTCGGTCACGATCGCGATCGAGGTGGCGACCGATTCGGATCTTGCGGCCGGGGCGATGTTGGAGAACACGGCGACGGCGGCATCGGACACCGACGATCCTGATCCGTCAAACAACAGCGATGGTGAGTCGACTGATGTTGAGCGCGAGGCTGGGCTGGTGTTGTCGAAGACTGCGCCGGTCGGGCCGGTAGTCGCGGGTGAGGAGTTTACGTACACGTTTACGGTTGAGAACTTTGGGCCGTCGCAGTCGGACAATGTGGTGGTGTCGGACACGATCCCGGCTGGTCTCACCTTCGTGACGGCCTCAGCTGGGTGCACCGAAGCTTCGGGGGCGATCGCGTGTGCTGCTGGTGATCTTGATGCTGGTGAGTCGACGTCCTTTGACGTGACCGTCTTGGTTGGTGCCGATACGGCGGCGACTGCGTCGTTGAGCAATACGGCGACGGCGACGGGTGATGATTCGCCGCCGAGTGATGACACTGAAGAGGTTCCGATTGAGACCGAAGCCGACCTCGTCTTCGTCAAGGTTCTCAACGATGATCTGGTTGCCGGT
>Ga0114956_1000266_pt1 | contig 35596 bp, 26 predicted proteins | sample MaitaG_FD_87304 | JGI IMG/M metagenome (GOLD analysis project Ga0114956, IMG submission 87304) | Marine algal microbial communities from Maine, USA - Maine_Asex2 metaG | ecosystem: Host-associated > Algae > Red algae > Unclassified | place: Maine, USA | collected 2015-01-05 | reverse complement strand
GCATCTTTCAAAAACATCCCTCACGATCAAAGTGACGGAGAAGAATACGGCCTACACGTTTGCAATGTTTAGATGTAACAACTTATTAACGAATGTAGCGAAAATTAGAGGTGGCATTTTGCTATTTTCGAGGTCGAAATCAAAGCTTCGGCTATGAAAAAAGTATGTTTTGCGCTAATATGTATTTCTCTCATCTCAAATACATTCGCTCAAGTACCCGACAAACCCAGCTCAGCAGAAATCTATCACAAGTTGCAAAAGCTCCAAGTCCTTGCATCGGTGCTTTATGTCGCTGCTCATCCCGATGATGAAAACACCCGGATGATCTCCTATTTCTCCAATGAGCGTCATGCCCATACCACCTATCTGTCGCTTACTCGAGGGGATGGTGGGCAAAATTTGGTCGGCCCGCAAATTCGTGAGCTGCTGGGTGCGATCCGAACGCAAGAGCTTTTGGCAGCTCGTCGTACCGACGGTGGCCATCAACGTTTTACCCGAGCGAATGATTTCGGATACTCCAAACACCCCGATGAGACATTGCAACTCTGGAACAAAGAAGACGTGCTTTCGGATGTCGTCTGGACCATTCGCTCTACTAGACCAGACATCATCATAAACCGCTTTGATCATCGATCTCCGGGCCGCACACATGGCCACCATACCAGTTCGGCGATGCTCTCAGTCGATGCCTTTGATAAGACTGGTTCTACCGATGTTTTTCCCGAGCAACTTCGCTATGTAAAACCATGGAGCACCCAACGCGTATTTTTCAACACCAGCTGGTGGTTTTATGGCAGCCGCGCGAAATTTGCCGAAGCCGATAAGACAAATCTGCTCTCGGTCGATGTGGGAGTGTACTACCCCTTACTTGGAAAATCAAACAATGAGATCGCCTCACTGAGCCGAAGCATGCACAAATCGCAAGGCTTTGGATCGACTGGCGCCAGAGGTTCTGAAGTAGAATACCTCGAACTGATTAAGGGAGACATGCCACAGGAGGATGCACTCGCAGGCATCAATACCACCTGGAGCCGCATCGCCGGTGGAGCGCCGATTGGGGAAGCACTGGCGATGATCGACCGAGATTTTGACCATACCAATCCCAGCGCATCTGTACCTGCTCTTTTGAGTGTACACAGTATGATCTCGCAACTCGAAGACGATGGGTTTTGGGTACCCATGAAGAAGAAGGAAGTCGAAGACTTGCTAAAGCATTGTGCCGGAATCTATGTCGAAGCAGTCGCTGATCACTACGTCGCATCTCCTGGAGCAGAACTACCTGTATATGTAGAGGCGATAAATCGATCTGATGCGGATGTGACACTCAAGCACATCTCCTTTCCATTTGCGGGTCTCGATACAAGCACCAATTTAGTTTTAGAAAACAACGTGCGATTCAATAGTGAAAAAAAATTGAATATTCCCGGGGAGCAGCCATATACAAGTCCCTATTGGCTGCGCGAAAAAGGGACGCTGGGCATGTACCATGTGGCAGACCAAAAGATGATTGGCATTCCGGAGCCCTCTTCAGGATTGCAAATGGAATATCTGCTGGCATTTGGTGATGTGGAAATTCCCTTTTCCACCACCTTGGTTTACAAGCGCAATGATCCAGTGAAGGGAGAGGTGTATCGACCATTCGAAATCATGCCGCCCGTCTATCTGCAAGTGGATGAAGACGTCTTTGTTTTTAGTGGAGCCGAAGCCAAAACAGTCGACGTCCTGGTAAAATGCAATCGCAATAATTTGAATGGTAGTGTCGCCCTGCAGTTGCCAGATGGATGGGTAGCTGAGCCAGCGAATCATGACATCATGCTCGCGGAGAGCGGCGAAGAAGAACTCATCTCCTTTCAGCTTACGCCTCCCGCTCAGAGTGCAGAGGGCGATCTCCAAGTTATCTTCACCTCATCTGAGGGAGACAAGTACGACCAATCGGCCTCGATCATCGATTACGATTACATCCCTACCCAGACTATTCTTGAACCGGCCACTGCCCGCATTGTGAAAGTGGATCTGATCAAAAGAGGAAGCCGGGTCGCGTACATCGAAGGAGCTGGCGACAAAATTCCGGAGTCTCTACGTCAGGTGGGATATGAGGTGGTCGTGATCGATCCTCTATCGGTTAGTACAGCAACTCTGGCCCCTTATGATGCGGTTATCTTGGGTATCCGAGCGTACAACACGGTCGATCGAATCAAGTTTTTTCACGACGATCTGATGAGTTATGTCGAGCAGGGAGGCACCCTGTTGGTGCAGTACAATACCAGCCGCAGACTGCCCGTACCAAGCATCGGTCCGTATCCAATGCAGCTTTCACGAGACCGGGTGGCTGTCGAAGAAGCCGAGATCAGAGTCCTGCAGCCAGAACATGCCGTAATGAACCGTCCAAATAAGATCACCGAAAAAGACTTTGACAACTGGGTACAGGAACGAGGTCTTTATTTTGCCGATGAGTGGGATGATAAATATACCGCCATCCTCTCCAGCAATGACCCGGGTGAAGATCCCCGCAACGGTGGCCTGCTGATTGCCAAACATGGCAAAGGTCACTTCATCTACTCAGGCTATTCATGGTTCAGACAATTGCCCGCCGGGGTGCCTGGTGCATATCGACTGTTTGTCAACCTAATATCCTTGGGGTCGGACTTTGATAGCAACACATCGGGTGGAAGTAATGAGTGATCAGGAAGAGGGGCAATGGCGCAGGAGCTACACCATGTTGCTCCTCTGGAATGCACTTGTCGTCATCGTATTTGTCTGGATCACCTGGCTATTTAACTGGTCTTAATGAGCAATCTAGACTGGACTGTACTCATACTGACCATCTTATTCATTGTCCTGTTTGGGGTATGGAAATCTCGCGGGAGTCGCAACATATCAGGCTTCCTACTGGGCAATAAAGAAGCCAAGTGGTGGACGATTGGATTGTCCGTCATGGCCACCCAGGCAAGCGCAATTACCTTCTTGAGCACCCCCGGACAAGCGTTTGATGATGGGATGCGCTTTGTACAGTTTTATTTTGGTCTGCCATTAGCAATGATTGTTTTGTGCTACACCTTTATTCCGATTTACCATAAGCTCAAAGTCTACACGGCGTATGAATTTCTCGAAAGTCGTTTTGACCTGAAGACCAGATCGCTGGCAGCCATTCTTTTTCTGATTCAGCGAGGTCTCGGAGCTGGTATTACGATCTATGCTCCCGCCATTATTCTCAGTACCATCCTTGGTTGGAACTTGCGTATGACGACGGTCATCATCGGAGTTTTGGTGATCATTTACACCGTAGCGGGTGGTACCAAAGCGGTAAATGTGACTCAAAAATTTCAGATGGGCATCATCTTTTTAGGCATGTTTATCGTGTTTGGCTTGCTTTTGTCTTACCTCCCGGATGGCATCGGTTTTGTCGACTCACTGAAAGTGGCCGGATCAACCGGAAAAATGAATGTAGTCGATTTCTCGATTGATTTTGATTCGCGCTACACATTCTGGAGTGGTATCACGGGCGGCTTCTTCATTGCACTGGCATATTTCGGCACGGACCAAAGTCAGGTACAACGCTACCTTTCGGGTTCGTCTGTGAGGGAAAGCCGCATGGGCATGATCTTTAATGGCATGCTTAAGGTACCCATGCAGTTCTTCATCCTGTTGGTTGGTGTGATGGTGTTTATCTTTTACCAATTCAACACTTCGCCGGTCTTCTTTAATCCCTTCGGCCTGGCAGAATTGGCGAGCAGCGAGCGCGCAGCAGAATTGAGTCAGTTGGAAATCGAGCGAGAGACGCTTCATCTTGACCGGCAAGATCTGTACCGAGCGTACCTTGCTGCCGACGAATCAGGCAGCACGGCAGAGGTCGCGAATATCCAAACGCAGATACAATCTTCATCCGCCCGTGACCGGGAGATTCGCGACGAGGTCAAGGATATGATCAATGAAACGTTGCCGCACGTTGAGACCAATGACAAAGACTATGTTTTTATCACCTTTATCCTCAATCATCTACCAAAGGGTCTCATTGGTTTGCTGCTCGCCATGATCTTGTCTGCCGCGATGTCATCGACGGCAGCCGAACTCAATGCCCTTGCTTCGACCACCACCGTCGACATTTACAAACGCTCGATTCGACCTGAAGCCAGCGACATGCATTATCTGCGGGCGGGCAAGGGCTTCACTCTGATGTGGGGTCTCATTGCGATCATGTTTGCCTCGATCGGTGCGTTGTTTGAAAACTTGATCCAGTTCGTCAACATTGTTGGCTCCATTTTCTATGGCACGGTGCTGGGCATCTTTCTCGTCGCATTTTACTTCAAGTCAATCGGCGGTCGTGCAGTGTTTTTCGCGGCGGTAGTAAGCCAGATCACGGTGATCGTGGTGTTTCAGCTCACCGATATCGGTTATCTCTGGTTTAATGTCATTGGTTGTTTTGGTGTCATTATTCTGAGCTTTCTGCTGCAACCATTGCTCGGAAAAGCATACCTTAAGAGAGAGTAATAGACGGGATGTCTAGAGAAGCAGGCAGAATACTGATAGTGGGTTCGATATTGACGATGTTGGCGATTGCATTGGGTGCGTTTGGGGCACATGGGCTCAAGGCTCGAGTAGCGCCAGATCAGGTGGCCATTTTTGAAACAGGCGTACGCTATCAATTTTACCATGGTTTGGCACTCCTTTTTGTGGGGTTATTGATGTTTCAGCTCCCAAAAGTGAAGTTTCGTGAAGTGGTTTGGTTATTCAGCCTCGGTATTTTGTTTTTCTCAGGATCCCTTTATATACTCGCGACCAGAGAGCTTACCGGATGGTCATCCTCCATCTTTGGACCACTTACGCCCATTGGGGGTTTGCTATTTATCTTTGGGTGGATATCTTTGATCTGGAAAATCGCTCTTCTATTACCTAATCAAGTGAAAAATTAGAAAGATGAATACAAAATTTACTTTAAGATCCATTATTGCAACGCTGGTCCTACTGATCGGCATAGGAGTGGGATCTGCTCAGGCACAAAATTACTCTACCGCGGTGGGTCTGCGAGCCGGGTATGGCCTTGGTCTCACTGGCAAGCACTTTTTTAGCGATGCGATCGCTGCCGAAGCGATTGTTCGTTTTAGAAGCAATACCTTTTTCACCTTCGTGAGTGTGCAGGCCCTTGCCCAGGTACACAATGACTTGGATGACGTGCTCTCTGGTCTCTCGTGGTACTATGGAGGGGGTGCACTTGTTTCGATCGCTTCGATCAAAAACAACATCTTAGTTGGCGACCGTGCGACGGGAACCTCGATCGGTATTTCGGGCAATCTTGGTCTCGATATAGCCCTGGGTGATCTCCCGTTAAATATCAGTGTCGATTGGATTCCTACGTTCTTTGTCGGTTCAGGTGCGACCTCGGGTTTTGCCGCTGGAAATGGTGGGGTCGCGATCAGATATATATTACCTTAGCTGGGTATCTAAAACACACTTAACTCAATGTCAAAGCACGCAGTATTGTCCATTACGTTTGCCCTCCTATTCTGTTTAGGAGGAAGCGCAATTACTGCTCAAAATTACAACCACGCCTTCGGTCTAAGAGGGGGCGTGGGTGCTACCCTCACCTATAAGAAATTTCTGGGCGAGCACATCGCCATGGAGCTCCTTGCCGGACGCTACAATTTTGACAATTGGGGAGCCAGCGGCATGGTCCTCTACCACCAGGAGCTGAGCAAGAATGGCCGGCTGCTCTGGTATTTTGGAGGGGGGCCGTATGTGCAGCCGCGCGAGGGTGTCAATGCATTTGGGTTGGCCGGGGCCTTGGGCCTAGACTTCTATTTTGAAAGTATTCCCATCAATATCACGCTCGATTTTCTGCCACAGCTTCAGTTTAAAGGAGGTGGTTTCCTGTATTCTGGCGGCGGATTTGGGATAAGATATATTATTGAGTATTGAGGGTGAACCCAAAAAGCCTACTGCTCTACCTCGGCTGACGCTCGGTCTTCCGGCTTCATAAAATTGGCTTCAAAGTCACGGTTGTTTCTCCACCAGGTATATCCGATCGAGCCGACAATGACGTAGGGCAGCGAGAGGATAAAAAGAATCCCGGCATTGAGTCCCTTGCCACTGGTGCCGCCTTCACGCATGTTGGATTCGGCAGCCATTTTGCACATGGGGCACTGGGCAAGCAGATCACCACTTGCGGCCATCATGAGGATCACAACCAGAATAGATATTGCGATTATTTGATATCCCTTTTTCACCATTGCAAATATATCGTTTTAATTCGGTGCACGGGCGAATTGAATTTGCCCGGGGCGAATGGCTATTCGCCCCAACAGGGCAAAAGCATTAAATAAAGAATCGGCCCAGTGGCCGCCACATAGAGCCACAGAGGATACACCCAGCGCGCCATTTTCTTGTGTCTCGCATATTGCCCCGTATAGGCCCGAATGAACGTAAATAAAATAAAGGGCAAAATTACCGCAGCCAGTACAATATGGGTAATCAACAAAAAGAAATACACATAGCGGATCGATCCTTCCTGGCAGAAAAGTGTTTCTGGAGTGGTCATGTGATAAACAACATACCCCAACAAAAATAATACAGAAGAGACCAGGGCACTCACCATCAACTTGCGATGCACGGCCATATCTTTGCGCACTCGGATAAAGTAAAATCCGGCCAGTAAAAGCAAAAACGTGATAAAATTGAGCGTAGAGTATACCGCCGGAAGAAATGAAAAATCGATGCCAGCGTCAACCTTAAATCTGCGCATGGATACGACCAGAGCAAAGACGATGATCGAAAGTACCCACGCTACCCGATTCAGCTTTTTCTCCAATGCTCGCTTTTCTTCCATTACTTTTCTTTAGTGCGACGAAAGTCAAAATCCTTTTTCGGTTCGGGAGGCAGCAGAAAGGCAATGTGATTGATCAATTTTTTCACCTGATCAAGATTTTCCGGATTGTAGCAATTTACAATCGCATCCTGCCGATTTACCAAGTAAATGTATTCGGAGTAATCTCCCGGAGCCTCGCTAACCCTGTGTGCAGCCTCGAGTGAGTCCGTGAGGGAGACCCCTTCCAGACCGAAGGGTGAAAACTGCAGCATGGGATGATCCCTAAAATGAATCCGCACACTATCTACCAGAGGTAGCCGACTCTCGTTTTCTGAATAGAAAATATGCACATTCTTGCTTCCTACTCCCTCGGCATCATTAGGTAAATGTGACTTCACAGTAAGCGTTTCAATCGCATCCAACCTAAAGTTCATCCCTTTGCGGAGGTACAAGTAAGAGCTCAGAGGCAGACCGACCAGCAAAAAGAGTACAATGGTTATCGTCGCAGCTTTTTGTGTTTTCATTCCAGTCTATGCAATGAGTAATTAGTAAAGAAAAAAGAACTGCAATCTCAGAAGAGAGTAATACCCAGTTCGTCTGAAAAAGTTACCCTTCTGCAGGTCTAGTGCTCTGCCGGCGTTGTCAATTCTGTGGATGCCGGGCCCCTTGGTGTCATGGAGCTCTCCACTTCAACTCGGTCTCTTTCTTCAATGCCTGCCCGTGAATTTTTCCAATAGGTGCCTTCCATAAAAAATGCAATAATGGCCCATATCAAAAGTGCCGCAGGTACAAGCACACTTCGCATCATGTTACGCACCTCATATTTCATGTGCATAAATTCAAAAATGACGAGGTATGCCTTGTAAATACTCATGCCAATCATCAAAAGAAACATGACGGCCTTGCCAATCGGAAAACTCCCAATAAATGCAGTATCATATGGCGCCCATCCGGGTATTGCATAGCCTTTGCCCACCAGTGCGATAGCCACCTCAATCACGGTGACGATTGCAAGGACAATGATGACCCTGGACGCAATACTCTTAGACTCTTCGTAGGTATGTGCTGACATAGTAAATGCGAATTAGAGTAAATAAAACACCAGAAAAACAAAAATCCAAACGAGATCGACAAAGTGCCAATAGAGTCCCATTTTCTCCACCATCTCGTAGCCATTCTTTCGCTTCACGTATAGACCACTGGCCACATTAATGGCAATAATGATTAAGAACAACACGCCAGACAAAACGTGAAAGCCGTGGAAGCCAGTAATAAAAAAGAACAACGCTCCAAAAGCTTTTGGTCCAAATTCTTGCTTGGCAACCGATCCTTCATCAATACCACTGGTCACCTCGTAGCGGCGCTGGGTCCACTCACCTTCATGCTGATGCAGTAGGTAGCTACTGCCCGCCTCAAAAGTCTCTCGCTCGGCTCCTGGCTCATATGCATGCCCATGATCATCGTCAAGGTACACGCCATCTTCGATATGTGTTCCAAAAGGATTGGTTGTCACGCTCATGTGCTCTTTGACAATCAGGGTAGACCACTCCCAAGCCTGACAGCCCAAAAACATGGCTCCACCAATGATGGTATAGATCATCCACTTCACCACCCCGCTGCGGTTTTCTCGATGGCCTTCCTGCACGGCCCGTATCATGGTATAGGAGCTGAAGAGCAGTACAAAAGTCATCAAGCTCACAAAGACCAACGGCATCTTTGCATCTCCGGTAAACGGAAACAGAGAGAACACAAAATCAGGCACAGGCCACGATTGCATGCTGAATCTCAATGTACCGTAGGCAATTAAGAATCCTGCAAACGTAAAGGCATCAGATAGCAAGAAGTACCACATCATCAGCTTGCCATAGCTAGACTTAAAAGGCGATTTACCTCCCGTCCAAGCCTGTGCTTCCTTTTCCGTATGCTCCACTACATCGTGCGCTACTGCAGTATCTGCCGACATATCTTATCGATAATAAGTTAAAAATAGAAAGAGTACGACCCACAGCAAATCGACATAGTGCCAATACTGACAGGTCAAATCCAATCGTTCGATTCTTTTTTGTGTGACTATAAATGGCAAGCCAAACGCATGCATCAGAGCCACCACCAACACAGCAATACCTGCCACGACGTGTGCCAAATGTACTCCTGAAATCATATACACAAATGCTCCCGACGGGTTGCCCTTGAGATCGATCCCAATGCTTTGCAACTCCATCCATCCCAAATATTGTACAGTAATAAAGGCCAATCCCAGCAAAAACGAAAGCACCAGGAGTCCTTTGTATCTCATTTCTTTTTTCGCTCTCAATGACAAGAACGATCCATGCAGGGTCAGACTCGTCATGATTATGATCATAGTGCTGGCTAGAAAAAGCGAAGGCAATTCAAATTCCAACCAATTGCCCGCAGCCATGCGCACGATGTAGGCACTGATAAATCCAGCAAACATCATTGATATACTGGCTAGACTGACCCACAATGCAAATTTCATGGGTGGTACCCGGCGAGTGCCATCAGATTTATGCCTCATCGCTATATCCATGGTGCTGTACCAAGATAAAAGGTGAGCAAAATCAGTGGCAGATAGAAGAAAGAGCAAAACATCAAATTGCGTGCAGACACTCGATCGAATTTGACATGCAATCGCCAACTGTACCAGGTGTACACCAGACTAAAGAGAATTGCCACTGCCGAAGACCAGGGTGCAATCTCACCCAACAGTGCCGGTGCCACACAACATGGAATTAAAAACAGGGAAAAAACAAAACACTGCCATCCCAGACTGCGATTGAGCGAGTCTCCCGTCATGGGCATCAATTTATATCCTGCCTTCTTGTAATCTTCAAATCCCAGAAAGCCGATCGACCAAAAGTGGGGAAACTGCCAGAAAAACTGAATGGCAAAAAGCACCAAAGCCAGATAAGTCAAACTTCCCTCCAAGGCAACAACTCCGATCATCATCGGCAGCGCACCGGGAATCGCTCCTACAAAGACAGAAAAGGGCGTAACCCTTTTCAGCGGTGTATACAGAAACGCATAAAGCACCACAGACATAGCCCCCAGCAAAGAAGCCAGCGGATTGAACAAGGCCAGCAAAATAATGCCACAAACAAAGAGCAAGCCTGCGATGAGCAGCGCATTGTTTACTTGCATCCGGCCCGCGGCCAACGGTCTATTGGCGGTGCGTGTCATCTGCTGATCGTAATCCTTTTCCAGGATTTCATTGAGCGCATTGGCAGCGGCTGTGATGGAAAATCCACCCAGACCCAAAAGTGCCAGTGTTAGCAGATCTACCGCACCTCCTGTAGCAATCAGCGCTGCTCCCAAGGCCGTGATCACGACAAGCATCGTAAGTCTGAACTTGATCAACAGACCGAAGTCTGCCCACCAGGTCTGGCTCTTACTAATCGCGACTGATCTTACTTGTTTATTCATTCGAATATTGCTCTCGCTCCAATTACTGTACGTTAATGACTGTCTTCTTTTTCATCTTCTCCAATCGGTTCGATCTGAGAAATAAATTCTCGATCTCCCTTGCTGTAGTCATATGCCCAACGGTGTACCGATGGGATCTTGCCAGGCCAGTTGCCGTGTCCCGGACGAATCGGGGTCGTCCACTCCAGGGTACTCGCTCCCCAAGGATTCTTGGTTTTTTGCTTTTTGCCGTACCAAATGGAATAAAAGAAGTTGATCACAAAAATCAGTTGCACTGCGAAAACCACAATGGCTCCAATCGTGATAAATTTATTCATATCGGAAAAATCCGCAAAGGCTTGAAATGTGTCGAATTTATAGTAGCGCCGTGGTACTCCCGCCATGCCCAAATAGTGCATCGGCCAGAAGATAACGTACGCACCGATCAGAGTACCCCAAAAATGGATCTTACCCATCGTCTCATTCATAAAGCGACCGTACATCTTCGGATACCAGTGGTAGATTCCAGCAAACATTCCAAAAAATGCCGCCACGCCCATCACAATGTGAAAGTGGGCTACCACAAAGTAGGTATCGTGCAGCTGGATATCGATGGCCGAATTACCCAGGAATATTCCCGTCAAGCCTCCAGAAATGAACATTGATACGAAGCCTATGGCAAACAAACATGGTGTCACCAAACGCACATTGCCCTTATACACTGTAGCTATCCAATTAAACACCTTAACCGCAGACGGGACTGCAATAATCAGCGTGAAAATCACAAAGATGTTGGAGATGAACGGATTCACCCCTGACATGAACATGTGGTGAGCCCAAACAATAAACGACAGAAATGCAATGGCCATAAGCGATAAAACCATTGCGGTATACCCGAATATTGGCTTGCGCGAATGCACTGATAGCACTTCAGAGACAAGACCCATCGCTGGCAGAATAATAATGTACACCTCTGGATGACCTAAAAACCAAAAGAGGTGCTGATATAAAATCGGACTACCACCCACATGATCGAGTGCCTGCCCTCCAATAAATATTTCACTCAAAAAGAAGCTTGTACCCAAACCGCGGTCCAAAATCAACATCAAAAATGCCGAAACCAAAACCGGAAATGAAAGCAGGGCGATGATGGCGGTAATAAAAAATGCCCAGATCGAGAGTGGCATGCGAAACATGCTCATCCCTTTGGTACGCAGATTTAAGACAGTGGTAATGTAATTAACTCCACCCAAGAGCACGGACACCACAAAAAATACCAGACTCACCGTCCACATGGTCATACCCGCTTTGGAGCCATTAGAGGCCTCCGGCAAGGCACTTAGTGGTGGGTAGGCCACCCATCCTCCAGAAAAAGGACCCGTATTGAGAAACAGCGAAATAAACATGACAACACTGGCTAAAAAGAAGAACCAGTAGGATAGCATGTTGAGGAATGGAGATGCCATATCGCGTGCACCCAGCTGCAACGGAATGAGCAGGTTACTAAAGGTACCACTGAGGCCGGCAGTCAATACAAAGAAGACGATGATTGTGCCGTGCATCGTGACCAGGGCATAGTAAAACTCAGGATTTAAAGTGCCGATACCGTTCGCGTCGACGGTAATCCATTTGCCCAGGAGAGGTTTTATCCAGGTAAGACTCTCTTCCGGAAAACCCAATTGCATCCGAAATATGACCGACATGGCAGAGCCAATAATCGCCCAAATCATACCCGTAATTAAAAACTGTTTGGCAATGATCTTGTGATCTTGCGAGAAAACATACTTTCCGATAAATCCTGATCGGAATTTGTCGGTCTCATGGTGATCGTGAAAATGATCATCATAGCCGAGCTCATCAATTAATTTCTCTTCAACCTGCACGTTTTCAACTACGTCTGCCATCAATTACTCTTTTGCTATTTGCTAATGATTTTCAACTCCGTTCTGCGATTATTGGCTCTTCCTTCTTCCGTCCCATTATCATCAACCGGATTCAGCTCACCATAACCGCGTGCAATAAGTCGGTTTGCACTCACACCCTTCCCAAGTAGATAATTTTGCACTGCATCTGCTCGACGCTGCGACAGATCAAGATTTGATTCGGCAGCTCCTGCACTGTCGGTATGGCCTCCCAGCTCCACACGAATTGTTGGATTTTCTTGCAGGACCTCAACCGCATTGTCAAGTTCGTAGCGACTAAGCTCCGTAAGATTTGCCGAAGCCGTTTCAAAATTCACATACTTCAATGGCACGATGCGATCAGCAGGATCAGTGGCTTCCAGCGCGTCGCCAAAGCTTGTCTCAAACTCACGCTTGCGATCTGCCAGTTCGTAATCGAAGAGCTGGTCTTTGTAGGGATCGTCATCGGTGCCTCTAATGGATTGCACATAAAAAGACTCTTGTTCTCGAAGCCATGCACGATACTCAGGCTCCTCCACAATTTTCACAATCTTCTTCATGCTATAGTGACCATATCCACAAAGTTCGGCGCAGGCCAATTCGTAATCAAATACCTCCCACTTTTGAGGACCATCTGGATCAGCTGGATCAGCCGGCACTTGATATTCGGGGTACTTGGACAGCTCTTCTCGATATTCTTCTGTTGTTTTTGTTGGCGTAAAAACAAACATGGTGGGCAGACCCGGTACGGCATCCATCTTTACCCTAAAATGCGGCAAATAGAAGTTGTGCAGCACATCTCTTGCTGTGATTCGTACCCGTACCTTCTTACCTTTCGGCAGCCAGATTTCTTGAGCAATAAAATCATCCAGGTTTTTTAGGTCAGACCAATCTTGACCAAGCTGATTCGATCCGCCTATGAGTCGAAAATTCTTTTCTCCCAACTTTTGATCCGGCCCCGGATAGCGAATGAACCACTGAAACTGAGTCCCCGTGGCTTCGATCTCCAAATAATCCTCATCGGGATCTACGTCGGCCATTACATCGTTCCAAACCATGAGTCCGCTCACCACCAAACCTGCCATCACAACTGCCGGAATGATGGTCCAGACAATTTCCAAGCGGTTGTCATGCGAGATATGAGAGGCGCGGGCATTGCTGCGCCGTCGATATTTATAGGCAAAATAAAATAAGGCAATATGAGTAAGGATAAATACGATTCCGGTGACAGCCAGCGTAACATTAAAAAGTGAGTCCAAAGATGTTCCATGCTCGGAAGCTGCTTCATGGGGCCCATAACCCAGCATCACATTTCGATAAGCCCAGGCCGACCACACCGTTCCGACCAGAAACACTACCATGAACCAGAACAGATATTTTCCCTGGCGGGTCATGCTGCGATCGGAGACTTCATCTTCTCCCCGGATGCCCTTCGCCATCTCATTGATCCTACTGATCTGTACGATGACAACCGCAAAGAGTACGAATATGATAAATATGGTAAGTAGCGTCATTGCTTTATTTTCAAAATTCTAAACGACATGGTGATGTAGACTTTCTTCGATGTATGGATCACGGTAAGCCACTAATGGAGCTTTCTGCAATTGCACCAAAAAGCAATACGCAAAGAGTGCAGCAAAGCCAATAAAGGTTCCTATCTCTAAAAATCCCGGTAGAGAAAATCCTGCCACCGCATGGGCAGCGTGCTCAGCGTGAGCTCCAGCTTCGTGTGCATGATCGGCAGCGTGAGCTGCAGCCTCATGACTTACACCCAGTACTTCGTGCGCAGTATGCAAAATCCCTGGCTTAAGCATCAGAAAATAATCCAGCCAGTGGCCAATAATTAGTACGATTGTAATCAACGTCAAAGTTCCTTCTTTTCGCTTCGTATCATTACGCATTAGAACAAAGAAAGGCAGCAAAAAGTTGATCACTAGATTCGCATAAAACAACACGGGATATTCGGTGAGACGCTGCTTGTAATAAATCGTCTCCTCTCCAACATTACCGTACCAAATCAGCATGTATTGGGAAAACCACAGATATGTCCAGAAAATGCTAAATCCAAAAACATATTTTCCCAGATCATGGAAGTGATCGTGGGTAACTTCTGCGAAATATCCTTTTCCTTTTAAATAGAGTAGCGCTAATATGGTGCAGCAGAGCATGGTAACGAACCAGCTGATGGTGCAATACCAAGCAAACAATGTGCTGTACCAATGTGCATCAATGGACATGATCCAGAGCCAAATGACGATCGGACTGGTAAACCCACCAATCGGTAGAAATGCTGCTGCCCAAATTCTCAATTTTCGCTTATGAACTTTAAAATCAAATTTATCTACATCTTCTTCCTCCAAAGAAATACTGCGGATTTTTCTAGCCATGAAATACCATATCCCTACGATGAGCAAGGTGACTAGATAGATCACTGGATTTAAGAGGGCACTTTTATGTTGCAGTATGGCATCTTCCTCCACAGCAGCAGCATCGGCCCAGTGATATAAATGATGAGAATGCGACCACAATCCAATTAAGACAACCGCCATCAATCCGATTCCTACGATCAAAAATTGAGCGTATGCTTCCCATACTCGTTTGAAGACAGTGTACCACCCCGAAAAGGCAATAACATTTGCGCACAAAAAGAAAATCGCCAAAAATGCAATCCCCGTAAAGAAGACACTGTTGTGCAAGAAATTACTCCAAAAGCGAGAGTGCAGAGCATCATCGGTAAAATAAGTGATACCCATGCAAACAATGCCGACAATCATACAGATCATCAGGAATAATCGCTCTCGGGCCGGTAGTGTATACTGATTCATAAATCGATTAAATCAATTATTATCAATGATGACTTTCATCGTGATCGTGACTATGTTCTTCATCGTGCGAATGATCTGACTCATCATGGTCGTCTCCGCCGTGATCTGCAGATCCTGGCATATCATGATCGTCATGCGCAAGTGTACCATACGGCACTCCCACGCTATTTAGCGTATTTTCATTTTCATCGTACGACAGCTTTTGATCCTGCGCCTGAAGCGATCGGATGTAATGAATGACATTCCAGCGTTCTTCATATCCCAACTTATCTCCATAGCCACCCATCACATTCTTACCATACATGATGGCGTGATAAAAGCGTCCCTCTGAAGCCGCAACAAATTCTGGAAGCAACATATTAGCAGGTGCAGCGGGATACACACCACCGTCATCACGAACGAGATACCCCAAGCCACCGCCAGCGGGTCCGTGGCAAATACCACAAAATATCTCGTACAGATTTTTTCCATCGACAAGTCCATCAGCGGTAATCGGATAGGGATTGGTCGTGATCTCCTCCATGGCGCGCGTCCGCTCTTCTTCCGTATCCTCGTAGTAATAAGGAACGCTGCCACTCACCGGCATCGATTGGAAGTGCTGTGCCATATCGCCTGCATCGCTTCGACCCATTCCTGCAGCACCCCGAGCGATCGTACCAGCTACTGGTTTGCGAGGCATGGCATACTTCATATAATCTTCCTTCGATCCCCAGGTATTGTAGCGATAGTAATTTACCGTATTGGCCTCATAGGCTGTCGAGTGAAACATGTCTGGCATGTATTCATGACCTGGAGCATCTCCCTTCGAAGGTGAACATGCTGAGAAGATGATCACCAACGAGATCATGCAGAAAAACGATCCTATTTGTTTTTGACTCATCTTCTCCTAAATTATTTTCGTTCGAATTTCACTGGCGCCAGTCTCGGTCAAAAATTGTTGAAATTTACCTACCTCTTCCGTCGAGGCGTGACCGGCATCAAATGAAATGCAAAATTTATCGTCGGTAATTCGATCATCCAACACTGGGTTCGTCACACCAGGACCGCCACCATTTACAGCATAGTAAGTGATCACCATCCCAATGCTTGCAAACAGAACAGTAAGTTCAAAAGTGATCGGAATAAATGCAGGCACTGACCAATATGGCTTTCCTCCAAAAATAATCGGCCAATCGCGGGTGAACACCCACGTCATAAATAAGAAGGCAGTCAGCGTTCCTATCGCTCCATAAATAAAACCTGCCTGATGAAGCCGCGACTCCTTCAAACCCAAGATGGGATCAAGTCCGTGTACCGGAAATGGACTATACACATTATCGATATCCAGATGCCGTGTATTTGCCTCCTTCACTGCGGTAAGCAGATCGGTCTCATCGTCGTATAATCCAAATAATATTTCTCTATGTGCACTCATATTCTTTTCACTTAATGCACCAATGTTTCTTCTTCATGTGAATGACTATCATGCGAGGTATGATCACCAGTAGCATTTTGACCAGCATACTGATCTCCCGAAGATTTTAAAATGGCTTTTACCTCTGCAATCGCAACGACCGGTGCCACTCGGCAAAAGATCAAGTAAAGGGTAAAAAAGATCCCAAGGGTACCCACGAAGATCCCTACCTCAACCCAAGTCGGAACATAATAACTCCAGCTGCTCGGTAAATAATCGCGTGCCAACGTAGTCGGAATAATTACGAATCGCTCAAACCACATTCCAATATTGATGAATATTGACATAAAGAATGTGAGCGCAATGTTTCTTCTAAATTTCCGGAACCAAAATATCTGCGGTGACAACACATTGCATGTCATCATTCCAAAATACGACCACCAATATACCCCCTGTACTCGGTTGGCAAATGCAAATTGCTCATAAATATATCCACTGTACCAGGCGATCACGAGCTCAGAAATATAGGCCACCCCAACAATGCTACCCGTAAGGAGAATAACTTTGTTCATGGAGTCAATATGCTCCACTGTGATATAATCTTGCAGGTTGAGAATTTTACGCGTAATGATCATCAGGGTAAGCACCATCGCAAATCCAGAGAAAATCGCTCCTGCTACGAAATAGGGAGGGAAAATAGTTGTGTGCCAGCCGGGTATGACCGAGGTGGCAAAGTCAAAGGATACAATGGTATGCACCGAAAGAACAAGCGGTGCACAAATACCTGCCAACACCAAAGAGAGTGATTCAAATCGTTGCCAGTGCTTTGCCGCACCCGTCCAACCAAAAGAAAGGAAATTGTAAAATTTCTTACGCACACCAGATGCCCGATCTCTTAGTGTTGCAAAATCAGGTACTAGCCCTGTGTACCAAAAAAGCAACGATACAGTAAAATAAGTACTGATCGCAAAAAGATCCCAGAGCAGTGGAGAATTAAAATTCACCCATAGCGGTCCGCGTGTATTGGGATATGGAAAGAAATAAAAGACCACCCACATCCTGCCCACGTGAATCCCTGGGAAAAGTGCTGCACACAATACCGCAAAAATCGTCATGGCCTCTGCTGCCCGGTTTACCCCGGTACGCCATTTTTGTCTAAAAAGTAAAAGAATCGCAGAAATCAAGGTTCCGGCATGGCCAATTCCGATCCACCAAACAAAATTGGTGATATCCCAACCCCATCCGATCGTACGGTTTAAGTTCCAAGTTCCGATGCCAAACCAGATCGTCCAGAGGATGCAAAAAATACCAACAGAAAGTGCCCCAACGGCAATCAGAAAAGCTGTCACCCAGGCTGCACTTGGGGTGCGCTCAGACGGTGCACAGATATCTTCTGTGATCTGATGGTAGTCCTTGTGACCGGTGATCAGCGGATCGCGAATCGGTGATACTACTGCGCTCATAAATTTTTAGGCTTCAGTTGGATTAATGTCTGCACTCTTATTCGTCACTTTCATGAGGTAACCAATCGAAGATCGCACGTTGGTTTCCTCAAGCGCAATGTAATTCTTGACATCGCGCTGTAATTTGCTCACCTCACTATTGGGATCGTTGTTGTCTCCAAATACAATCGCTCCAGTAGGGCAGGCTGTCTGGCAAGCGGTCTTAATGTCGCCGTCAGCCAATTCTCTGCGTTCTGCTTTGGCACGCAATTTTCCTTCTTGGATGCGCTGTACGCACATGCTGCATTTCTCGATCACCCCTCGCGAACGAACCGTCACATCAGGATTAAGCACCATGCGAGTCAGGTTGTCGGCATAATATGGTGTCGTCTCATCAAACGGATCATTCTCGTTTGCAGGAAATAGATCTGCTGCATTGTAGTCCAACCAGTTAAATCGACGTACTTTATATGGACAATTGTTGGCGCAGTAACGAGTACCCACGCAACGGTTGTAAGCCATCTGATTTAGACCTTCCGAACTGTGATTGGTTGCTGCTACCGGACACACGTTTTCACAAGGTGCGTTGTCGCAATGCTGGCACATCATGGGTTGATATACGACATTGGGAGTTTCCGCATCTCCGTAGTAATAACGGTCGATCCGCATCCACGTCATCTCATGATGGCGACTTACTTCTTTCTTGCCGACGATCGGCACATTGTTTTCGGCTGTACATGCCACCTGGCAAGATCCACAACCGATGCACGCCGACAAATCGACTGACATGCCCCAATGATGGCCCATGCCATAAAAATCCGATCGGTCCGGATACAGGGTTTGCTCGTTGAGGTGTTGATGATGCTCGCGCTCATGCTTGAGATGCTCAGCAGACTCCGCGAGATGGTCTGCGTTGCTGTGGCGGAAGATCGAACGCTTAGTCAGGATCCCTTGCGATCCCGTACCCAAAGTCATCAGCGCCTTCTCATCGACATTGATGACTTTGCCATCTTCGGTTTCATCCTTGCCAGTAATACCCAGAGTATGGTGATGCTGCACCGAGGCAAATTGATCATCATGACCCACCCGCTTCGATACCGACGGGCTTGTATGGAAATAGACCAGATTACCACCGGCGTCGCGGCTCAATGAAGCATAAAAGTTGGCACCAACACCGGTGCCGGCTTTGCCGGAGTGAGTCCGGCCATACCCCAGAGCGGTAGCAAGTGTGCCCTGCATCTGCCCAAATTGGCGAACAACTGGCAGTTGCTTCTGGCTTTCACCGAGGGTGACATCTACCAGATCACCGTCTTTATTTAGATTTTGAAAATATTCGAAATCACTGCGTCCATCCCATTTCAATGGAATGTGCAATACGTTGTCCCACACTGTTCGAGTGACTGGATCAGGCATTTCCTGCAACCAGGGATTGTTGGCATAGGCCCCATTGCCCACTCCCATGGGTTCGTAAAATGAAATTTCCAACTCGCTGTTTGCAGGAGTTGTAACGCTGCTTGATCCACCGGCCGACAATGTCGGTGCCGCAACTGCCTGGCTCACATCAGCGTAGCCGTCGTGCAGGGTGCTATCCCAAAACGCCTGAAATGTGGCATAGCGACTTTGGTTTGGAAAAAGTGCCGTGCGCCAATGTTGCTGAATAAAGTCGTAGGCCGTAGCGGGTTGTCCCGCCCAAATCAAAAGCGATTCGAGCAGAGGACGTGTATTAAATAGAGGCTCGATGGTGGGCTGTACAATGGCATAATGCCCTCCCTTGGGATTTACATCTCCCCAACTCTCTAAAAAGTGTGGTGTGGGCAAGGTTATTTTGCACGCAGCTTGCGTTTCACTTGGCATTTCGGTCAATGCAACGGTGAGTGAAACCTGACTCATTGCTTCCAAAAAAGCAGCTCCTTCCGGCAGATCATACACCGGATTGGCATCGCCACAGATCAGCAACGTCTTCACGGATCCGCCTCGCATCTCCTCAAGAAGCTCAAGCACTGCTGCGTCTGCGCCTTGTCGCTGTCTGGACGGATTTTCCATCGACAGCGTATTTCCATAGTTACCTAAATTTTGATTGATCGCATTGATCAATAGTTGTTCTGCTTTGTTGTTTGAGCCAGAAAGGACAAGCGATCGTCCTGCTGCTGCTTTTAGTTCAGCTGCCAGGGTGCGGATCGCATCTTCGGCTTTCGGGTTGCTTAGTGTTCCACTGGCAGAACCTCCACCTACAATGGCATGGTGCAACTTCGCAATGGCAAGACCTTGCTCGCTTGGTTTGATGAGTACACGGTGATCTGCATTCGATCCAGTGTACGACATGTTGCTCTCAAACTGCACCAGACGAGACATCTGCGATCCATCGATGCCTTTGATTTTACGGCGTTTAGCAAACTGATTGGCATATTCCACGGGCGATACCCAGGTGCCGAGAAAATCAGCTCCAAAGTTGACAACGATATCTGCCAGGTCAAAACGGTAGGCAGGTATTGCGGCAACCCCAAAAGTTTCTTGGTTGGCCTGCAGGATGCCCGTTGCTGAGATGGGATCGTAGGTCACCACCTTGCTGTCACCTGCTTTGGCAGCCAGTAGCTCCATTGCATGATGCTCTGATGGACTCATGTTGGTGTGGGTAAGGATACGCAATGTACCCCCGCTGATGCTCGCACTAATTTCTTTGTCCAATGCTTCCCATCCTTCGTTCTCAACGGCACCATCACCCGATCTTTGAGGACCACGCAGGCGACCCACGTCGTACAGATCCAATACCGAAGCTTGAGCTCGTGCAGATGTACCTCCCTCGGTGAGTGGCGACATGGTATTCCCTTCTATCTTGATGGGCCGACCCTCTCGCGTCTTTACAATCACCGGACAAAAATCTCCTCCACGCACAAAACTTGATGCATAGTATGTGGCTACTCCTGGCACAATGCTATCGGGTTTTACCACATAGGGAAGTGCTTTACGCACGGGTGTCTCACACGCAGCAAGCGTAGCTGCCCCCAGGCTGAAGCCGAGGTACTTGAGAAAATCACGACGACCAGTGCCTGCCGAGTCTTCTTCCATCACTTGCTCATCGGCAAGCTGATTGAGTACTGGCAGGTTGTAAAATTCTTGCTGGCTCGCCTTGATTAGATCCTGGTCTCTACCAAGATCTTCGGGGCTAATCCAGACGTTTTCTTTTTGCTTCATGCGTGTCTGCCTCGTTTTAGTAGTGACATTTTTGACATTCCAAACCTCCGATTTCCTCTACGGTGACTCCCGTTCTGCTGCCATCCTTCAACTCCTCGTGATATTTCGCGTATGATGTGTAGTAGGGATTATCAGCAAATTTCACCTCCGTTTCGCGGTGGCAATTGATGCACCAGCCCATCGACAACGGTGAATATTGCTGCACCACTTCCATTTCCTCAACGGGTCCGTGACATGTCTGGCACTCGACCTGCCCCACCGTGACGTGCTGAGCATGATTGAAATAGGCGTGATCCGGAAGGTTATGAATTCGTACCCATTCGATCGGGCCTTGGATGCGAGGCTTGGTCGGTGACGTTAGTGAAGACTTAATACCTTCCCATTGCTCATCAATGATGCGCTCTCCCCGGCGATCCAATTTGCCGTTTTCGGTGACGTAGTTGTTGGCAATCCAGGTAGTGTAGATCGCCTTGATCTCATCCTCGCTCAGTGAGTCGTAATTTTCAATGTATTTATCTTGACCTGTGTTGGGATTGAAACCAGACGCTGCAAAAATCTTCGTGATTTCTGCGGTACCGTGCTTCGATCCAACCTTCACAGCTTTGTGGCAATTCATACATGTATTGGTGGCCGGTATCACGGAGTGCTTGCTACGGCGCGCACCGTCGTGGCAATACTGACAATCAATTTTGTGCAGGCCAGCATGCGTTTCGTGCGAAAAGGCAATGGGTTGCTCAGGCTGGTAGTCCTGCTGCCGATTCAATCCAATCGCATTATTGACTGTGACAAATCCGCCCAGTATGACCAAGGCAAATAGGAGAAGTGAAATCGCTCCTTTCGAAGTAAGTATCGACCACACCGAGCGTGGTCCTTTGGTTGCGATGCCTGCCTCGCGATCGGCAAGGAATCTCAGATTGCTCAGTACTTTGGTGAGTACGATGGCAAGTACGGCGAGAAAGCCGATGACTATATAAAAGTATGACTTGTTGCTTGGCGTTTCTCCTCCGGCAGATGCGACTCCTGCCCCCGCTGCCGCGACTGCACCATACGTTCCTGTATAAACACCATCTACATAAGCCAGAATGTCGGTGACGTCTTTGTCACTCAGATTTGGGAACGCCTGCATCAGCGCCCGATTATTGTCGTTGTACACCTGGACAGCACGCGGGTGACCAGACTCGATCAGCGCTGTAGAGTTCTTAATCCAAGAATACAGGTCTTCGATTGGATAGTCTGACCACCGCTCCTGAACGCCACCAAGTGCAGGTCCGGTCATGGCCGCAACCATGTTCTTATTGTGGCACGTACCGCAATTATTTCGGAAAAGCGTTTTGCCAGCATCGGCATCAGCGATTACGGGTCCACCACCGCCAATCGGTACCGGAGCACTCTCCGATACGATCGGATCTCCCTCAATCACTTGAGGAGTCGCATCTTGAGCCATCAGGCTAAAAGCCACCAAAAAGGCGAGAATCACCTGCGAAAATCTGATAATGAAGGAGTTAAATATCATTCCTTTTCCTCTTTGTTAGAATGCTGTCGTTAGATAGCGCGAAAATACAATTCGTTCTATAGTCTTAACAATCAAGCGTAAATGCGGTTATCTATTTAGATTTAATCCAAACAACCTACACCGCAACCGGAGCCTTAATGTGCGGATGCGGATCGTAATTCATCAATTCAAAATCTTCGTATCGAAAGTCGTCGATGCTCATAACATCTCGAGCTATTTTCAGCTGCGGCAGTGATCGCGGTTCACGTTGCAGCTGAATTTTTGCCTGTTCCACGTGATTGGAATAGAGGTGCACATCGCCAAACGTATGCACAAACGTACCAGGCTTTAGATCACACACGTGTGCCATCATCTGGGTCAGCAATGCGTAGCTGGCAATATTAAAAGGGACACCCAAAAACACATCGGCCGATCGCTGATAAAGCTGGCACGAGAGCCGTCCGTCTGCTACATAAAACTGAAACAAGCAATGGCAAGGCGAAAGCGCCATCTCTGGCAGGTCGCTGACATTCCAGGCATTGACTATGATTCGACGCGAATCTGGATTGGTACGAATGCTTTTGATCGCCAGCGCGATCTGGTCTACCGTCTCGCCATTGCCGCTATCCCAACTGCGCCATTGTTTGCCATAAACCGGCCCCAAGTCACCTGCCGCATCTGCCCATTCGTTCCAGATACGGACGCCATTTTCCTGCAGGTATTTCACATTCGTATCTCCCCGCAAAAACCACAGCAACTCGTAGATGATCGATTTCAAATGCAACTTCTTGGTCGTTAGCATCGGGAAACCCTCAGCAAGATCAAAACGCATCTGATGGCCAAATACGCTTAGGGTACCTGTCCCTGTGCGATCAGATTTCTCCACGCCATTTTCAAGAATATGGGTCAACAAATCATGATAAGCCTTCATGCCGGCAAAAATGGTAAAAAGGTTTAATGTATAGGTAGAAAGACCATAGAATTTAGACGATAGACTCTAGATTATTTCACCATATGCTAAAATAAAGTTGCTCCTCTTTAGTCATGGCCTTAGGAATCATACCCATGCAGGACACCTCCCTTCGCAAAAAGCCGATCTACCCTCTTGCTAATTTCAGGATCGGCTTCAAGACCTGGTGCGTGGTGTGGTTTGATGCGCGCATCGATGATCAAAGAGCCGGAGCAGCCCCAGTGCTTATCTCTCGTGAAAGATCGCACCCCATGAATATCTTCAGCAGGATTGGATCTTGTAAAGGTGACCCAGAGAAAATTATTTAAATGCTCGGAGAGAAACTGAGGGTCGTCAGCCAGCACGATGAGTGGAAATCCATCGAGTGAAGAAACCTCTAGCTGCTTTGCAAATTCAGCTACTTCTTCATGTGCTTTCGATCGTTCAGTAAATGTTGATCCTATTGCCAGTACGCCTGGCATCACAATCGAAGGTGTATGAAAGCCATTTGGCAATGAGAGATCACTCGGTAATTCAGTAGCGAGTTTACGCAGGGGTTCTCCACAGCAAGCCATCACTACTTTCGAACCTGCGTTCCAATCCGACCCTGAATAATCGAGTGTATCGATGGTCGTCATGGTTTGAAAATGCAAATCTCTGCGCCAATCAATGCGCTCGAGCACATGCTGAAAAAATTCGCCAATGCGATGGGTCGAAATTTTTGAGGTGTGATCGTCTGCGGCAATGATTAAATATTTACTGAGACTGGTCTGGCCTTTGCCCAGTAGATGATTGGCCTGCGTCAGAATTTCCTCCGGCACTTTTTCCCGAAAGGGCATGTAGCGCTCACTGCCTACCGCCAGCAGGAGTGGATGTACGCCAGAGGCATCAACCGCGTTGACTTCCTTCACCCCCGGAAACTCACTGCCCAACAACGGCTCCACAATTTGATGAATCATGTGCCCAAAACTGGTGTCTTCTTGCGGAGGCCGTCCGACCACTGTAAAGTGCCAGATTGCATTTTTGCGATGGTACACTTTATCCACCTCCATCACTGGAAATGGGTGCTCCAGACTATAGTAGCCCAGGTGATCTCCAAAGGGACCTTCTGGTTTCTTTTCATCGCGGCGAATGGTACCGGTGATTACAAAATCAGCATCGGTCGCTAAGACAGAATTATCGGTGCGTTGGTAGCGAAATCTCCTGCCTCCCAGCATTCCGGCAAATGTCAGTTCCGAAAGACCCTCCGGCAGCGGAAAGATGGCGGCCAGTGCGTGAGAGGGAGGCCCACCAATAAAGATGGAACACCGAAAAGGCTGGTCAGACCGATTGTACGCCTCATGGTGCACCCCAATCCCACGATGCAACTGGTAGTGCAATCCGACTTCGCGATTGGGCACATAGTCGTTGCCCGAGAGCTGGACCCGATACATACCCAAATTACTCTGCATAATATTTTGCGATCCGGGAGCTTCAGTGAGCACCTGCGGCAAGGTGACAAAAGCGCCTCCATCCTTGGGCCAGGAGACCACCTGAGGCAATTGATCGATGGTGGTTGTCTGAAACGCATTTCTTCTCACCCGGTGAGGCAAGGCCGTGATGGCCGTCAAGGGCGCACCTGCATAATGAAGCGGCCGGCGCAAAAACTCAGCAGGATCCGCTTTGAGCGCAATCACCTTCTGAACTTTTTTCAACGTATGGCGGAAGAGAAACTCTGTCCGCTCAAACGTGCCATATACATTGCTAGCCGCTCGAAAAGGACTGCCCTTCACATTTTCAAACAATAGTGCCGGACCTCCAGCGGCATATACCCGTCGGTGTATTTCGGCGATCTCCAGATGTGGATCGACTTCCTCCGAAATTCGAATCAATTGATTCGTTCTTTCGAGATCTTGCAACGCTTGTTCCAGTGACGAGTAGGCCATTTAAAAATTTATCTGCTCTAAAGACATCGTGCTAAGTTAGAAAGTTGTGGAGTCGCACCATGAGCCTGATTTTTTCCCTTAGTTTTAGAGCGAATATATCCATCATGAAAAAGCTCTTCCTTTTCCTCCTGTTGATCTCTACACTTAACCGGGACATGTTCGCTCAAGATCCATCGACCTTTTCGCAGCTCTCCTACCGCAACCTCGGACCAACGCGTGGAGGACGCGCCACAGCTGTGGCCGGCCACGTGAATCACCCAGGCACCTTCTTGATGGGAGCCACTGGCGGTGGCGTCTGGCGAACCACCAACTATGGTCAAAACTGGTCGAATATATCGGACGGGTATTTTCAAACTCCAAGCATTGGGTCTATTCGCATTGCACCATCGGCAGACAGCATCGTCTACGTGGGTACCGGCAGTGACGGTATACGCAGCAATGTCATCATCGGCAAGGGCATGTACAAATCTTCTGATGGAGGAGAAAGCTGGAAAGAAATTGGCTTGGAAAAGACGGGGCAAATTGGCGCAGTAATTATCGATCCCGAAAATCCCGACGTGGTTTTTGCCGCTGCACTCGGCAGTCCCTTTGCAAAAAACAATGAACGCGGGGTGTACCGAACGCGCAACGGAGGAGCATCGTGGCAAAAAGTGCTTTTTGACTCAGACAGCATCGGAGCAATCGACCTAGAGTTTCACCCTGCCAATTCAGACATCATTTATGCATCCATGTGGCGCGCCGAACGCAAACCCTGGACCATTATTAGTGGGGGGCATCAGACAGGCGGTATTTACAAATCGATTGATGGAGGTGATACCTGGCAAAAACTCACCCAGGGTCTGCCGACAGGTCTGATCGGCAAAAGTGATCTGGCGGTAAGCCAGGCCGATCCAGCTGTACTCTGGGCTCTTGTCGAAGCACCTCAGGGGGAGGGTGGCGTATTTAAGTCTGTTGATGCAGGCGAAAACTTCGAACTCGTCAGCACAAAAAAGGAGCTGCTCGATCGCCCATTCTACTATTGCAATATTGATGTGAACCCGCAAAATGCAAATTCGCTTTTCGTCAACGCAACCGCCTATTGGCTTTCTCATGATGGGGGCAAATCGTGGGAACGGCGACGCACTCCACATGGGGACAACCACGACATCTGGATCAACCCCACTGACACACTGCTGCAAGTGCAAAGCAATGATGGAGGAGCCAATGTGACCCGTGACGGGGGCATGACCTGGAGCTCCATCAACAACCAGTCTACCGCTGAGCTTTATCAAGTAAATGTCGATGACCAGACGCCCTATTGGCTCTATGCGGGGCAGCAAGACAACTCGACCATTAGTATTCCGAGCTTGCCTCCGCACTATGCAGTGGGAGGCGCCCAGGCATTCTGGACGGCAGTAGGAGGATGCGAAACGGGCCCCGCAGTGCCCAAGCCCGGCAGCCCCCATATCGTTTACAGCAATTGCAAAGGTCGCTTTGGCACCTTCAATAAACGGACTGGACAGGAGCAGCAATTTTATGTTGGCGCATCAAACATGTACGGCCACAATCCCCGAGAATTAAAATTTCGCTTTCAGCGGGTCTCCCCCATTCATATTTCTCCGCATGATGCCAATGTCGTCTACCACGCATCGCAGTACCTGCATAAGACAACCGATGATGGGCGTAATTGGGAGATTATTTCACCAGACCTCACTGCATTCAAACCAGCAACACAAAAAATTTCCGGTTCGCCGATCACCCGCGATATCACCGGCGAAGAGTTTTACAGCACCATTTATTGCGTACAAGAATCACCAGTCACGGCCGGCACGATTTGGACCGGCGCCAACGATGGGCCGATCCACGTCACCGTCGATGCAGGCAAGAACTGGACGGAGGTCACTCCACCCGCAGTGGCTGATGGTGGCAGAGTGCAAACCATCGAAGCGTCTCCACATCAGTCTCAAAAAGCGTATGCATGCATTCTGAGGTATCAACTGGGAGATTTCAGCCCTTACCTTTTCAAGACTGAGGACCTGGGCAAGACTTGGACGTTGCTCAGCAAAAGCACCAATGGCATTCCTGCAGATCATCCGGTGCGCGTCGTGCGGGAAGATCCCAAACGCGAAGGCCTCCTTTATGCAGGGACAGAATTTGGAATTTTTGTCTCCTTCGATGATGGTGAGAACTGGCAGTCATTCCAGCAAAATCTGCCCGTGACTCCCATCACCGATATGAAGGTTCATCAAGATGACCTCGTGCTATCGACGATGGGTCGAGGCTTTTGGATCATGGACGATATCTCTTCACTGCATGATCTTGCGCAAGAAACTACACTGTACGAGCCCTCTCCCGCTTACATGTTGCGCTATCGGGGTAGTCGCTCTGAGAGCGTCCCATCGTACACCGACCCTGGCCTGAAGATCGACTACTATCTATCAGATGCTCCTCAAAAGATTGACTTGCAAATCAGCTCGAGCGATGGCACTGTGATCCGCAACTTTACCACCAAAGAAGAAAAAAAGGAAGACGAAGAGGTGAGCATGGCGACTGGCTTTCGCAACGTCGGGAGCACCGGCAATCTCAACAATGAGGCAGGAGCCCACAGGCTGATCTGGGATTTCCGTCACGAGGGATCGAAATCTGAATCGGGTCGCTCTACCGCTGGGCCGAGAGTTTCTCCCGGTACATACCGTCTCAGCCTCACGGTCGATGGCACGCGCTACGAGCAAACAGCCACGGTACTCGCTGATCCACGCATTCTTGCATCCGGCATCACTCAGGCAGATCTGAAGGCACAAGAAGATCTGGCGTTGCGCGTTTTTCAGACACACACCGAGGCGCGAGAAGTATCCACTTCATTGAGCAAAATAGCCCAAGACAAAGAGGAGGAAGATGCAACGATGCAGGAGCTGCTCGCGGAGTTTAATACGACCAAAGGACGATATCACAAGCCTATGCTGCTCGATCAATTGCGTTATTTGTACAGCATGATTACGCGGGCAGATCAAGCTCCTGGGCAAGACGCGGTTGAGCGCTTTGGTGAGCTGGAAAAAGAATTTGATGGACTCCGGAAAAAAGCTCGCAAATACCTGAGGCCTTAGTCCGCCACCGGTTCGTTGCGCTCGGCAGGAGCCAAGGCAATTTCTTTCTTGGCCGCAGTGAGATCCATGTCAATGCGATCGAGGATGCCTTTCATCTCATCGCGAACCACAAAGTAATCGGGTAGTTCAGATTCGGCCATGGGATCTGGCTCGGGTAGATTTTGGGTCATGAAATTGACCTGCTTTCCGTTTTTCCAAAAGCGAAAGCAAACGTGGGGTCCAGTCGCGAGGCCCGTTGACCCAACATAGCCGATCACCTGTCCCTGTATCACTTGGGTGCCTTTGGTCACTCCCTTGGCAAATTTGGACATGTGCAGGTATTGGGTGCTATAGGTTTTATCGTGCTTAATTTTGACATAATTGCCATTGCCTTTGGTAAAGCTGCGAGCAGTGACGACACCATTTGAGACCGCGTAAATGGGTGTACCTTTCGGGGCTGCGTAATCTGTGCCCAAGTGAGCTTTCACTCGACGTAATACTGGATGGAATCGGCGGGGATTGTATCGTGAGGATATGCGGGAATATTTTACCGGTGCCCTGAGGAAGACCTTCTCCATTGGGCGTCCCTCCAGATCGTAGTACCCGTTGTATTTTTCACTGGCATATTTGATGGCGTAGTGATCGTTGTTTGAGTTGTTGAAATAGGCACTGTGCAACTCGCCAATGCCAACACTCTCGCCATCGACAAATAGCTCATCGTAGACCACCTTAAAGAAATCACCTCGCTGGATATGCGAGAAACTGACCGACCAAGCCAACGCATCTTCCATGCGTGCTGCCAGATCGTAATTAAGCCCTTGATCCATCATGGTGAGCCACAGCGAATTTTCGATCACACCATATGCGGCCTTGCGTTGTCGATCTACCTGGCGTTCGATCACTTCTACTTCCTGGTTATTGAGATCGTACACGACGTAGCGAAGCTTGTTGGGCTCGTAAACAAAATACTCGGCAGCTTGCGTAGTATCTTGACTTAAGATGTAGTAATTCTTATCCGATCGGAGCTCTTTGACACTAAACACATCTTCGGCAGCCTGCGCAATCGAGTGGATTGTTTCGTATCTCACTTTGTGCCGCAAAAGTATGTCTGCGAGAAATTCATTTTCCTGGATCGTACCCTCATCAACGGAATAGCGATTGAAGTCAAACCCAAATTTCTCTGCATGAGGTGGCCAGAGTAACTCTCCTACCGCAGCGACAGGCAGAGGAACAATTTCACTTGCACGCTCACAACTCAAAAACACCGAAAGCGACATCAGCACTATCGCAACAACTCCAACTGTTTGTAGGTACCTTCCCATAGATCCCGTTTTCATATCTTAGACGCAAGGTAATATTTCAGAAGGGCAATCGGGAATTTTTGAGATTTTTCTCTCATAATAGGCAGGTTATAAGCTATTTTCATATATAAATATTAGTTAATGTGTTAACGCCATGATTTGGGAACCCACCACACTAAATTGCAGAGGCACGCTGCTCGATCTGGAGACGCCCGTGGTCATGGGTATCCTTAACGTCACCGAAGACTCCTTTTCGGACGGAGGGAAATATACCGATGTCGATGCCGCTCTGCAGCAAGTGGGTAGGATGCTGGCAGAGGGAGCAAAAATCATCGACGTAGGTGGTCAGTCCAGCAGACCCGGAGCACAGACCCTGACGGCCGATGCAGAATGGGCGCAGGTACAACCTCACCTCAAACGACTGCTGGCAGAATTTCCCGAGGCTTTTTTCTCAATAGACACCTATCATGCCCAAGTAGCTCGCAAAGCACTCGACCTCGGGGTGCATATCGTGAACGACATCTCGGCCTGGGAAATTGATCCCGATCTGCTGCAGGTTGTGATTGACTATGAAGTCCCTTACGTGCTCATGCACATGCAAGGGCAGCCTTCGTCGATGCAGAAAGATCCCAGCTATGACCACGTAGTCACAGATGTGATGGATTTTATGATCGACAAGCTGCGTGTTCTTATGGAACGCGACGTACGCGACGTCATCGTTGACCCGGGATTTGGATTTGGCAAAACCATCGATCATAATTTTCAGCTGCTCAGCGACCTCAATGCCTTCAAGATATTAGAGCGCCCGATCATGGTCGGGCTATCACGCAAATCCATGATCGGCACAGTGTTGGATGATCAAAAAAGAGATCGCGAAAATGGCACTAGTGTACTGCATACGCTGGCCTTGCAAAACGGAGCAAAAATCTTGCGCGCTCACAATGTGGCAAATGCGATGGAGTGCATTCAACTTTGGAGGCGCTACCACCAATCAAATGAACCAACTCAGAAAGAGTAAAAAATAGGGTTAATTTCGCGTTAAATTCTTTTCGTAATAAATTGATATACATTCAGTTAAGGTTATCCTAGCGTGGAGAACGAGAAAAAGTCCGGCACGGGTCGACGAGCAGTAAAATGGCTGCTCCGATTGCTGGTGTTTTTTCTCATCGTATTCATCGTCGCGGCTGTCCTGCTTCAGGTTCCATTTTTTCAAAATGCGGTCGTTGATTCACTAACGAAAAAACTGACCAAGGATCTTGATACGCAAGTCGATATTGGGTCCATTCGACTGGATGTGCGCAACGATCTGGCACTCGACGATGTGCTCATTTTAGACCTTCGGGGCGACACCCTCCTATACGCAAAGCGCGTATTTGTGGATCTCAAGGATCCACTCAAGGGACTTACACAAAAAGAATTGAACATCGATGAGATCAAAATCAGCGGATCGCAAGTCGCTATTTCAGTCGGTCCTTATGGTGATAAAAATTTTGAATTCCTGGGCGACTATTTCAGTAAATCTGACCAGTCTGCATTTGAAGTGACCGATACTTTGACTGCTCCCATCGCCACGATGGAAGAAGGAGGATGGCAAATCAATTTTGTCCCTACCAAGGTCTATCTCGAAGATATTTCGTTGTATGCGCTCGACAGCGTGCGCGGGAAGGAGACCGAATTCAGTACAGCGTCTGCAGAATTTATTTTACGAAAAACAAATCGTGCAGATCCTTTGGTGGTAGACGATCTGCATGTGATGCGGCCCTATTTTTCCGAAACCATCCTTTTTGATCCGTCCCAACTGAAGTTGGAAGCAAGGGAGTCCAACCCCGACCCTCCCGTTGCGAGCACAGGTGCATCTCGATCACAGCTGGAGACCAACGATTCCATCATTATTACCAGCGCAACGATAGTCGATGGTCGAGTTGATTTGCGCAACACTCCAAATGTCAAGCAGATCGATCTCGCGCACGTCATTGACATCGCAGACCTAAACCTTCTCGAGGTAAATACCGAGCTGATAAATTTTGTTTACCTAAACCAAACCATTGCCACCGAGATTGAGGAACTTAGTTTTTCTACACCCGAAGGATTTGTGGTCGACAAGGTGGAGGCAAAGTCTTTTACCCTTGACAATCAAAAACTCCAATTGTCGGACTTTGTCATTACTACACCACACTCCAGGCTCCGAAATAAAATCATATTTAATTACCAGGACATTGGTGACTTTAAGGACTTTGAAAATAAAGTGGTGATCAATGGTTTTTTCAACAACAGCACCATAGCCGTGCGAGACCTGCTTTACTTTTCAACAGACCTCAATGAAAATGAATTCTTTATCCTCAATGGGGGAAAGGACTTTCAGATGGACGGGCGCATCACAGGCACGGTAAATAACTTGCGAACAAAGGATCTCAATCTTACGCTTGAGGACCTTGCCACCATCGATGGAGATGTGGCCATCAGAAATGTAACCAGCCCAGGTGAGGAATTGATGAATCTCCGCCTTAAGAAGGCGACCGCGCACATCACAACGCTGCGCCAACTTATTCCGAATTTCAACCTGCCTGCCAACTATGACAAATTGGGCAACCTCGTTTTTTCTGGCAATTTTGACGGCTTCTTTGAAGACTTTGTCGCCTTCGGCAATTTAGAAACTGACCTGGGCCAACTCAAGACTGATCTACACATGGCATTTACCAATGAAGATCTGCAAGATGCCAATTACACCGGAAATATTGAGCTCATCAATTTTGATCTGGGCCGATGGTCGGATTCTGACGAATATGGCAATGCCACATTTTTTGCTGAAATATCTGAAGGTCGGGGTCTCGATCTAGATCGCGCTGCAGGAAAATTAAGTGCAAATCTGAAGTCATTTATTTATCGCGACTACGAATATCAAAACGTCACCCTTGATGGCGATCTCAATGCTCGCTATTTCTCTGGAAATCTCAAACTGGATGAAGAAAATGCATCCCTGGACTTCGACGGTTCGATTGATTTCACCGGCGAGGCTCCAAAATTTGATTTTGTGGCGGATGTCGAAAAACTTGATTTGCACAAGCTCAACCTGAGTGAAAAAACAACAAATTTTTCGGGGCAGCTCGATTTTGATTTTGTGATGAACGACCTATACAATCTCGATGGTCATATTGTCGGCTACGATCTTGCGCTTTCCTACGATTCATCAGATTATGCATTGGAGTACATTGAGGCTTATTCCAGTGTTGCCGATCCCAACGACAAAGATCTGAGCATCGACTCCGATATCTTGGAGTTTGACATGCGGGGAAAATATGAATTGAGCAATATTAATGACGTGTTCAAAAATTTGGTTCACAGCAAACACCCACTGCTTGCGCAGCGATTGGGTATTGAGTACAGTGATTTTAATGTCCCCTCAAACGACTTGCAATTTGATTTACACGTGAAGAATTCACAGGGTTTGGAAAAACTCTTTCACCCCGATCTTGACACCTTGCGAGAAATTAAAATGGATGGCTTTTTCGCCAATCAAAGCGACAAAAATTTTCGCTACGAGGTAAATCTTGACCTACCTGATGCAACGTTTGCTTCCAATCAGGTGAAAGGGCTGGTTGGTCTATTTGATGGAGAAAACGAAGAAAGTACTTGGACGGTAGAAGGTGCCGAGATGAGGTTGGGCAAGAAATACGTTCAACCCTTTTCCGTGCAATCTACCTTCGACCGAGATAGTCTATTCTTTTCAATTGAATCGGAAGACATCGTCGGCGCAGTACAAAATATTGATATTTCAGGCTCCTTTTTTCTGGAAGACGATTATTTTGTGATCGACTTTGAGCATGGTACATTCGAATTTCTCGATGAGCCCTGGTCTCTCAATGAAAAGAATAATTTATTTGTCGGTAATCGATACATCCGTGCTGAAAATCTTGTGTTTCTTGCACCCGACAATAGTTTTTTACGTGTCAATAGCTCTGATGGATCCGGGCTCAATGTAGAAGCAGAAAAGATCGATGTTTCATTTCTCGATGAGCTCATTGATTTTAATGACTTTACCTTCCGAGGCCTTGCAAACCTCAATCTCGAATTTAAAGATCTATTTAATGACGGAGCGGTAAATCTGGATTTACGCATTGATTCAGTAGCGATCAATGACGAAGAGCTGGGTGTCTTGAGTACAGAGATGCACATGGACCAATTTGGGTCTGTAGCGAGGGTCAACATGGGGCTCGTCGGGGATAGTGTATTGGTGATGGCAGAAGGTGATTTTTTCGCCCCGATCTTGCGAGCAGATCGAAACAAACCCGTCGATTTTGATATCGACCTCACAGTCGGTTCTCTGCCTTTGCTGGTGAGTGAGTTTTTTATTGGCAATTCTATTTCGAATACCAGCGGGTTTCTGAGTGGCGATGCACGTTTCTACAGCGAAAATCAAAAGACAGCGATTTTGGGTGACGCCTACCTCAATGGCAGTACCACCATCGACTACCTGGGCACCACCTACTCGATGGATAGTCAAAAAGTGCATCTCACCTCTACCCTCTTTGATTTTACCGGATCCGCAATGCTCGACCAACAAGGCAACAAGGCTGTTTTCCTGGGAGGTCTTCCGCATAATTATTTCAAGAAGTTTGGATTGGATGTTTCCATTGTCAGTCCAAATTTCACCTTTCTCAACACGGCCAAAGGCGACAATGATCTTTACTACGGTCTTGGTGTCGGCACCGGAGACGTTAAATTTGCCGGCAATTTTAAACAGACCGACATCACCACAACTGCTACTACTGGGCCAGGTAGTCAAATATTTATTCCCATCGGATCTACCTACGCAAACACCTCGGGTGATTTCTTCAAATTTACCATCGGTCAGGATACATTTGTGGAAGTGGATAAATTTGCGGAGGTCACGGGCATTGATTTCGACATGCAATTGACCATTACGCCCGCAGCCGAAATACAGATTATTTTTGATGAACTGGCAGGAGAAATCATTAAGGGTAGCGGCAGTGGTGACTTAAGCATAGAGGTAGACCGCAACGGTGACTTTTCGATGATTGGTGATTATACGATTGCAAACGGTGAATATCTTTTTACCTACGGTGGTATCGTCAATAAACCTTTTACAGTTCAACGCGGAGGAGAGATAATTTGGAATGGAGACCCATACAACGCCGATCTGAATATTCGTGCGGTATATGATGGCCTCCGTACTTCACCTAAGAACCTAATTTTGGAATATCTCAATACCAGCGCAAGCGAAAGAGCCCAGCTGGCAGACATCAGCACCGATGTCGATCTCATCCTTGAGTTGCAGGGCATCTTAAGCGCACCCGAAATTAACTTCGAAATACTCTTTCCAGAGATAGATCCGGGCCTCAAGAACTTGGTCGAAAGTAAAGTACGCTTGCTTAGAGATGACCCGAGCGAGCTAAACCGGCAGGTGGTGGGCCTCCTTTTGCTCAACACTTTTCTCCCACCGAGCACCGAATTTGATTTAACGTCAACCACGGTAAATACACTGAGCGAATTAATCACCTCTCAACTTTCAAACTACGTTGCAGCGTATCTTACTCAGGGAGTCGAGGAGATCGACTACATTTCTGGGATCGATTTATTTTTTGACTACAATTTTTATCGCTCCCTCGATTTTCAACAAGGGACAAATGCTGCAAAATCGGGCAGTGAATTTGCCATCGCCCCAAACATCAGACTCTTTGAAGAGCGCCTTGCTTTCAGCCCGGGAGTTAGTGTACTCGATGGGACTATCCTGCAAGGGTCTTCATTTATTGGCACCGATGTACAGCTGGATTATTTTGTCACCGATGATCGCAGACTCAAATTGAGTTTATTTCACCGGGTTTTTCCTTCGCTCGATGGAAAGCGCAAGAAACTAGGGCTCGGTCTTCGTTTTAT
>Ga0114956_1000263_pt1 | contig 35679 bp, 36 predicted proteins | sample MaitaG_FD_87304 | JGI IMG/M metagenome (GOLD analysis project Ga0114956, IMG submission 87304) | Marine algal microbial communities from Maine, USA - Maine_Asex2 metaG | ecosystem: Host-associated > Algae > Red algae > Unclassified | place: Maine, USA | collected 2015-01-05 | reverse complement strand
AGCAAAGCAAAGCATGGGTGTGTGTGCTTTACAACGGTAAGATTTGATCGGCTTCTATCCCGATTAGGTTAGGGGATGTCAAATGTCCAAATAGACCAATGATCACAGGAAAATGGAAATGATCAAAGGGTTGGATGCAAATAGATAAGTCGCTTTCTTTATATGGCTCACATTTTTGGGAATGTAAAACACATAGAAAGTTGCGAAAACATAGGCATGCAAAAGAAACAAAATACGATATAGCTGAACCATTATCACGACTAAGAAATAAGGAGTCTCACCATTAGTTAGATTCTCAAGAGTATAGACACCTCCAATAATTTGTATGGAAAGATATGGGAAGGTAAATAAGATCATAATCGCAGAATAAAGGCAACTTAAGAATCTATGATTTGTTTCATGAAAATCATATTCTCCAGGTGTAATCAATTCATTCTTTTTCCCCTCTTTCCAAATGGTTATTCCTACCATCAAAAATGCGATAGATGCTAAGCCCAGTGCCGATTGCAATGATCGTATAGAAAGCATATCCAATTCTTTATCATTGTCCTGCAAATCCAAGAAAGTAGAAAGCACTAAAATTAGTAGCAAGAATAGAAAAAAAATTGACTTAATTTAGTCAGATTACGATCTGCAAGAAAGTATGATTTCGGCATCGCATACTTTGTTTTTGTCAATAATACTTCCCCAAAAGCTGAAGGCAATGTAAGATATGAGAATGACATAGATTACAAGTTCAAATATTATTATTAATATTATTGAATGGTATTAGTATGGAAATATAATAGGATTCAGTAGAATATATGTACCCCAATCATGGCCCAAATCCATTGAGGCGATCCACAGAAACTTATTTCATTAAAGTGTAAGGAACAGAATCATTGAATTAAAATTACGACTGTAATAAAAGAAATAGACCACACGAACTTATTTCTTATCATTAGAATAAAGTGTCTAAACTGAATCTAAAATTAATAATATTCTTATACTTGGAGATAATTATCGCTGATATGCAATTTTTGATATTATCAATAGGGAAAAATAAGGAATCTTATGTGGAAGAAGGCATTGCGTTATTCAAAAAAAGAATAAAACACTATTGCAATCTGCAGCTACGCTTGCTTCCTGGGGTTAAAAATGCAAAAAAATTATCAACGATAGAACTTAAGCAAAAAGAGTCAGAAATCTACTTCAAGGAATTGAAGGGAGGAGACTATTTAGTGCTACTTGATGAAAATGGTAAAACATTCAGCTCTCTTGAATTTTCTAATCGAATCCAATGGATGAGAAACTCATCAAAAAAGAGAATTGTATTTGTTATAGGAGGAGCCTATGGATTTGATGATTCGTTATACAAAAAAGCTGATGAAAAAATATCACTTTCTAAAATGACCTTTTCGCATCAGCTTATTCGTGTTATTTTTTTAGAACAATTGTATAGAGCATTTACTATAATCGTTGGAGAAAAATACCACAACGAGTAAACGAGGAAATACTAATTATAAAATTTAAACTCTACCCTTCTATTGTTTTGTCTTCCGGCTGCAGTCTCGTTGCTATCGATTGGATTTCTTGAACCAAAACCATTTGAACTTAATCTATTAGGATTCACTCCTCTAGAAATAAAGTAATTCAAACAAGATCTCGCTCTATCTTTTGAGAGTGCAAGATTATTTGCTGGATCACCCACATTGTCCGTATGACCAGTTACTTTTAGTTTGTATCTTGGATATTTTTCCATCATGATATGGATCTGATTCAAAACATTACTAGAGTTTGCAGTCAAAGTAGCTTTTCCAGTCTCAAATTCAACACTTTTCATAGCGGCTCTTAAAATAGCTGCATCATTCTCTTCAATTATTATCTCTGGACAGCCATTATTTGATATAGTACCTGCACTATCTGGACATCGATCGTCTTTATCGTAAACTCCGTCTTTATCTCTATCAGCTGGGCATCCTCTATTTTCTTTGACTCCAGGTATTTTTGGACATACATCTTTATTATTGATTACTCCGTCCTTATCTGTATCTCTTGGGCAACCATTAAGAGCAGCAGGGCCTTTTACCTTAGGGCAAAGGTCTTCTGAATCGTAAACTCCATCGCCATCTAGATCATTAGGACAACCTTTATTGGCATTTATACCAAACAATAATGGACATTTGTCATCTTCGTCAGCAATACCATCTAAATCAGAATCTTGAATAACTAATATTGGCGCTTCAACTACTTCCATTTCTTCTTCGAAAACAGGTTCTTCCGACTTACTGAAAATGTTAAAACCAAAGAATAACATGAAAAATATAATGACAGCTATGGCAATGAAAAAATCGTCTCTTTCTTTCTTAGAGCCAAAATATGAGGTTAAATCGTTCATTTATGCGTTTTGTTAAGAGGATGTAATGATATTTGGACGTTAAATTGCCCGAAAGTTACATATAATCGTTGGCATGTATCTGTTAGAGAGACATATTTTTTATTCATTATCTAATCGTCAAAAACCACTTTGTTTATAAACTCAAAACAATCTCTCATTTTGCTTATGTAATATGGATTTCTTTATGTTTCACTTGAGTTATAATCTTTAAACTTCAATTATTACACAAGTAAATTTGGTAACTTGAATTAGTATCTTCTCATCATTTTATGAAATAAAATATAAAAACATTTCTAGTTTTAATGATACCATCATTTGCAATCCAATTATGAAATCCAATTTTGTAATTGTGTGATTATTTCATCCTATCGGTACTCCATACTTCTATTTCTTTCCAATCAGCTGAGCAGTCATTTAGGAGTAAAAACTGGCCTTAGTTTAGCAACTCAAAATTTTGAAAATCAAGGCCCAGTGATTGTAAATGATGTTGAAATGGTAATTAATTATCATGCCGGATTTGTATTTGCCTCAAAATTAATGGTAATTTAATTCTCGAATCTGGTCTACTTTATAATACCAATCGATCTAAAATAAAACTGTTGATATTATATATCGGGCTTTAAATGTTTTCACTAACTTAACATACATAGATATCCTTGTCATTACAAAATATGGCTTTGATTTTAAAAATATTGTCATTTACTCACTGGCTGGAGCTACTTTAGGTGTTGGAATATTGAGTAGTACGTCTTCTTTAGGAATAGGAGATACTAAATTCGATGTAAATTGGGGAGGCAATGTCGACAATGGTATAAGATATAATTATATGCTTATCGATCTTTCGCTTTCTTAAGGGGTTTGGAATTGTAATAAATAAGATTTCCACAATGGAATCACTAACAATATTGAGTTATTCAATATTGATCGATATACTATGAATCCCAAGGATCAATTTGAATCACAACAATCTGGAAGAACATTTAATCATTCTCTCCAATTTGGCATAACCTATTATTTAGAAAATACTTACTAAAAAGAACATAAGGATAAAATAGAATAGAGCTGAGGAGATAATTTAAATATATTGTCTTTGTCCTAAGATCTATTTCCAAATCCTATTTTTCCACCTTTAAATATATCATTATCGGACTGATGATGAATGTTTAAGATATCTTCGGCTGTGATTTCTGAATCATCAATAGTTTCATCCTTTGCATTTGCCACTCTGAGATTTTGAATGCGAATCATTTCTAAAACTAGTTTACGAACATCCCTGGCATTACCAAAATATTTATCTCTTTTTAGATGCAAATCTTCTAGATGTAACCTAAGTTGCTTCTTGGCTTTTGAATTGATTTTATAATCATTATTTGTGATCATTTGAACGGCAATTTGTACCAATTGGATCACATTGTAATCTTCAAATTTTAAGATTTTATCGAACCGAGAATTTAGACCAGGATTCGCTTTTAAGAAAGTCTCCATATTGCTTGGATATCCAGCTGCGAAAACAAAGAATTTACCTCTGTCATCTTCCATTCTTTTCAAAATAGTTTCTATGGCTTCATCTCCAAAATCTCCCCTATTATCTCCTCTTCCAGATAAGGCATAAGCTTCATCTATAAACAAGACTCCCCCCATCGCTTCATCAATTTTTTCAGATGTTTTTAACGCAGTTTGGCCGACATAACCAGCAATCAATCCTTGTCGATCCGTTTCTATAATATGTCCTCTTTCTAACAAACCTAAAGCTTTGTAAATTTTTACTAAAATCCTTGCAACGGTGGTCTTTCCAGTACCAGGATTACCTATGAAAACTGTATGTAAATAGTAATTATTTAATACGCTTTTACCAGAAGTTTGATGGTATTCGATGATTGTAATCAGTTCATTTATTTGCTTTTTGATGGCGTCTAGACCGATCAAAGATTTGAGTTCCTTTTTCGCTTCTACTAGCAAAGATTTATCAATTGGAATCTTCGGGGTGTCTAGTTTTACTCGTTTATCTAAACTCTTAACATCCTCTGCCTTAATTAATTGTAAGGCACCTACCTTTGTGGCTTCAGGATCATCGGTTGACATGATTCGTAATCCTAAATTGATTTTTGCTGTTTCTATTAGGTTGTGTACATACCTTGCGTTACCAAAAGTTCTATTTCTATTTCTAAATTCTTCGGTGATATATTGATCGATTTTCTTTTTCGCACCGATGGTGAATTTTACATTTTTTTGTACTGCCGCATATTCTGCAATCTGAGATAATTCTTGAGGTAAATAATCTGCAAATTCAAATATATGTCTAAACCTAGATTTAAGCCCTGGATTGGAATCCAAGAAGTTATTCATTTCTTTTGGATAGCCAGCGACTATGATCGACAAGTTCCCTTCTCCATTTGACATTTCTTTGACAATAATCTCAATTACTTCACGACCAAAATCTTTACTATCATCATTACTTCTTGCCAAAGAATAGGCTTCATCGATAAACAAAACACCACCTCTTGCTTTTTTAATCACATCCTTCACTTTTGGCGCAGTCTGACCTATATATTCTCCAACTAAATCAACTCTATCTACCTCTACTACATGGCCTTTTGAGAGTAATCCCATTTTCTTATAAAGTAAGCCTAACATTTTTGCTACGCTAGTTTTCCCTGTTCCTGGATTACCTAAAAAGACAGAATGCACATCTTCAAATTTCCCTTCTTCAAGCCCTTTGACTTGACGTAATTTCAGGAATTTTATGTACATGGCATGTTCTCTTACCTTTTGTTTGATTGAATTTAAGCCAACCATCGCATCTAACTTGATCATTACATCCTCAAAAGTCAATGTATCAGTCTCCTCTTGCAATAAAAAGTCAACTCCGTCAGAATGAAAAACTTGAGCTTCTACTTCTCCTTCTTCAAAATCCTCATCGATATCAAAAGGGACAATAGCCATAATTTCATCCATACAGACTATTTCCATGGTGTATTGGCCTTTTCTCCAGGACCCTGCGGTATTACTACCCCAACCTGCAAATACTTCAATAACTTCATCATCTGGTTTGATCTTCAATAGTTTAATGACTTGACCTTTTAGTTCTCTAGCTTCATTAAAGAACTTGATAAAGAGTTCTATGTGGGTATTTCTGCCTTTATGTAGCAATGCCAGCTGAATCCCAGAATGCACATATCTGGTAAATTCTGCAGAATAAGTCTTAAATGAAGGTTTAGACGCATCCTGACTATCATGTTCTCCTTCAAATAATCTTATTTTTTGAATTTTAATGACGTCAAGCGGTGTCATAATATTTTCTATATAAAAATACTTGGTTCCAACTTTTTCATTATTGAGCCAAGCTTCCCAACAATAGGTTTCTTTTTTCCAGAAAGCACCTTCCTTTTTATTGCCCCATCCTTCTCGGACATAGACAACACTATCGTATTTACTGATTTTCTTCTTAAAATTGAGATCACAGATCTTTCTTTTGGTTTTTCCGATCTCAAAACAGATTAATCGAACGTCAATTTCCCAATTTTCCTCATCAAATAGCTTGTTAAAGAAAGACAATTCAGTATATACATAGCTGGTGGTATTGCGGTCAAACACCTGTCTGTACTTCTTTTCGTTATTTGCTAACCATTCAGTTGAAGCATATACCTTTAAATCTTTTAACTTATAACTTTTAGATTTGGTGTTCTCTTGCGTAATCATCTTCTTATATTCGTGTTCATTTATATAAAACACTTAGACAGTTTAAGTGTTATATAAGTTCAAATTAGTATTTTTTATTTTATGGCAAAAATATCTTTCACTTTTGAGGATAAAAATATTCCTGAAAAGATTGTTGAAAATGCAGAAAAAGGTCTCAGTATCCTTGAAATAACAGAGGATCACGACATTCACCTCAATCATAACTGCGGTGGAGTCTGTGCATGTTCTACTTGTCACATATATGTTGATAGTGGCGATGAATTCTTAGAAGAAATCACTGACAAAGAGGAGGACTTCATAGATCGGGCCATAAACCCTAAAATTGAGTCAAGATTAGGATGCCAATGTATTATTTTAGATGAAAATGCAGAAATTAAAGTCACAATTCCTGACCAAGCGGGAATAATTGGACACGAACATTAAATTTAACTATGAGTTTTAAAGATATTGACGATTTTCCAATCAATTGGCCAGATCATGAAGATATAGCCATGAAGCTATATGATAAATTTGGAGATGATTTTACAGAAAGTAAAATCTATCGAATCAGATTTACTGAGCTCATCGAGTGGATTTTAGAAATTGATAACTTTGAGGGCAAGCGAGCAGACTGCAGCGAAGGTCATTTGGAGCAAATACAAGCAAAATGGGTTCATGAATGGCGGGATAATCAATAGAGTATAGTTATTAGTTGGTAGTTGATAGTTGTTGGAATCCAAGAAACTTAGTATATTTAATCTATAGCGATCAACAAACAAGAACAACTAATACCAACAACTTTATTAGTGATAGTATGTAGTTGTTGGACAACCCCAATAGCTAATAACAATTGTTCTAAATAATCAACCAAGAACCACAAATTCCAGCATCACAAAACAAACAACCAACAACCACTCGAATGAATGCCTACCAACGATTCAAACAAATTAATCACCTTATATTTGATGTAGATGGAGTATTTACTAATACAGATATCTTAATTACTGATTCCGATCTTTGCCGCACAATGAGTGTCAGGGATGGTTATGCTATAAGAAGAGCACTAAATAACGGAGTGAAATTTTCTATCATATCTCAGGGGACATCAGATTCTGTTACCCGTCGCCTCAAGGATCTTGGAATTGAGGAAGTCTATCTGCACGTTAAAGGTAAAATGAAAGTTTTTCGAGCCATTTGTGAAAACAATGATCTCCAACCTAAGGAGGTGCTCTATATGGGTGATGATTTATCAGATATACCGGTGCTGAATACGGTCGGTCTAGCCACCTGTCCAAATGATGCTTGTTGGGAAGTAGTCAATGCATCCCATTATGTTAGCCCTTTCGGGGGTGGGCAAGGATGCATCAGAGATGTTGTAGAACGAATTATGAGAATAAAAGGAACATGGTAAATGAATGTCCCTGAAAATGCACTAAGTATTTTTGCTTTGGGAAGCCATTTTAGATTCAAAAATCTAATCATTGTAGGGCTTACTCAATTTTTATTCTATTATTTTTTATTTATATATAAGTCTCAATTTTATTCGGATTCGGTCTTAATGAATCCTTTTTCAACTTTGGTATTATTTATTCTTTGCACGGTTCTGATCACCTTAGGAGGATATCTGATCAACGATTTCTATGATTACGAAGTGGATCAGGTAAATAAAAATAGATCTTTACAACTTACACAAGCTAATTTATTGAAAGCATATTTATGTGTGCTGTGGATAGGATTTGGGCTTGCATTTTATATCTCAAATCTCCTTAAAATTTCTCACTACATTCTTATATTTGTTGTAGCCTCATTCCTATTATTCTTATATGCTTATAGGCTGAAAGCAATGGGTCTTATTGGAAATGTGACCGTTGCTTTATTTTCTGCCGGTGTATTAGGAATTCTTTGGGTCGCAGAAAAAGAGACCATCAATAATGCGGGTTCTAATACAATTGAGTCTAATTCTTTGGGTATCGAAACCAAGAGTATATTTATTTTCTTTATGATCTTCATGTTTTTAATTTCATGGATCCGAGAACTTATAAAGGATTGTGAAGATATAGAAGGAGATACAAAATTTGGATTAAAGACTTTTCCTATTACCAATGGAATCCAACAATCGAAGATAGTGATCTTAGGATTGATGGTATTGACTCTATTTATAGCGATCTCTTGGTTATACCTATCTATTCAATGTGAATATTTAATTAGTTCGGTAATCTTTACGGTAATTATTATAATTTACTTAATTTATATTTTGATCTGTATGGCTCGTGCTACTGTAAAAAGTAATTTTACTCACTTGAGTAAACACTGTAAATTACTTATGATAAATGGATTAATTTATTTTGTGACATTACAACTATTCCCATGATTAAAAAGAATCTCATACTCGCATCCGGTTCTCCCCGTCGGCAAAATTTATTGAAGGAAATGGGCTTTGATTTCAAAGTGATATTGAAGGAGGTGGATGAGGAGTATCCTAAAGATATGGATGTCCGAAAAGTGGCGGAATTCTTGGCGAATAAGAAAAGTCAAGCTTATCAACTAAAAGATGATAATGATGTTTTGATCACCGCAGATAGCATCGTTTTGTACAAAAACATGATACTCAATAAACCTGATTCTAGAGAGCAAGCAATATTCTACTTGTCTATGATAGACGATGACCAACATGAAGTTATGACCGGTGTTTGCCTTAAATCGAAATCAAAAACGCTAAGTTTTTCAGATATTACTACCGTTTACATTGAACCTACTTCTAAGGCAGAAATCATCCATTATGTGGATGCCTACAAGCCATTCGATAAGGCAGGAGCATATGGTGTGCAAGAATGGTTTGGGCACAATAAAATCCATAAAATAGAGGGAAGCTATACCAATATAATGGGACTCCCTACCGCTAAATTATATGAGGAACTGTTAAGATTTTAGTTGGAAGATAAAGCAAAGCCAATCACCACGAGTCAATTCTTTGATTATTTTGAAATCTGCTGAATATTGGTTTAAAATTTTGTCTCGATCTTCTTTTAGGATTCCCGACATCAATAAGGTTGTTTGATAATGACATCTTTCTTTTATATCACTCATCGCATCTATCAGTACCGTTCTATTGATATTGGCAAGTATAACATCATAGTTGGTGACTTCTAACAGGTCTAAAGTTCCTAAAGTTAATTGGAATTTAGAGACATCCAATCCATTTAGAATTATATGCTCTTTAGTATTATCCATGGCCGATTCTTCAATGTCAATACAACTCAATTTCTGCGCACCGTTTAGACCAGCCCATATGGATAAAATTCCAGTGCCGCATCCATAATCCAACACATCAGCTTTATCGAAAGAACACTCATTCATCATTTGGATCATCATATAAGTGGTAGCATGATGTCCTGTTCCAAAGGCGTTTTTGGGTCTAATCAAAATTTCTCTTTCAAATAATGGATTCCGTTCATGAAATTCAGCACGAATATTTACAATGTCTTCGACTGGAATTGAATCAAAATTCTTTTCCCATTCTTCATTCCAATTTTTCTCTTCTATAATGATTTCTTCGACTTTATTTATGACGCCTGGAATACCTTTTATTTCATGCTGAATAGCGTCCTTCGGCATAGGGTTCTCAATGTAAGCAAGAAAATGATCCCCTTTTTCGTCTAATGCATCTACTTCTAAGTCAATCAGATATGCATTTACTATCTCCTTGAACTCAGGCTGAAAATAAACTTTATAACATTTCCAACTCATATGATTATTTCTTTTTAGAAGCTTTAAGCGTATTCAATAATAATGAAGTGACAGTCATTGGCCCTACCCCTCCGGGAACAGGTGTAATATATGATGCCTTGTATTTTACAGAATCGAAATCCACATCGCCCACTAATCTATATCCTTTCTTTTTAGTAGTATCCTGAACCCTATTGATACCAACATCAATAACAACGGCATCTGTTTTTACCATATCTGCTGTTATAAAATTAGCTCGTCCAATGGCCGCAATAACGATATCTGCCGAACGAATGACTTCTTCAAGATTGACTGTTCTGCTATGAGTTATGGTGACGGTGGCATTACCAGGGTCTCCCTTCCTTGAAAGAAGAATGCTAATCGGAGTTCCTACAATATTACTTCGGCCGATGACTACTACATGTTTCCCTGATGTACTTATCTGATTTCGCTCTAACATGAGTAAGATACCATAAGGAGTGGCTGGTAAGTAAGTATCAAATCCTTGGCACATACATCCAAAATTATATGGTGTAAAGCCATCTACATCTTTCTTAGGATCGATTGTTAAATTTATAATGTCGGGATCTATATGTCTTGGTAGGGGTAGTTGTACAATAAATCCATCTACATCTTCATTATTATTTAAGCCTATTACAATCTCAATTAATTCCTCTTGAGAAATATTTTCATCCTTGCGTATGACTGTGGATTCAAAACCAACTTGTTCACTTGAGCGAACTTTGTTTCTTACGTAAGACTCACTTGCGGGATTATCGCCAACAATGACTGCTGCAAGGTGAGGAATGTTCCCACCAACTTCTCGAATGCTATCGACATCTATCTTTATTTCAGCTTTGATTTGCATTGATAATTCCTTGCCGTCTAAAATTTTCATTTATGCTTATTTTGTAATAATATGATTTATGAATAATCGATAAAGTCCAAACATCAAAAAACCTATGATAATACCAAAAATTGCTCCTGAAAGAACATCTATTGGATAATGTACTCCAACATAAATTTGTGCAAAACTAATCATACTTGCCCACAGTATTAATAGGAATTTTATGAGTAATGGAGACGAACCAAATAACAGCACTAAAAATATGGCTAATGCAAAGTGATTACATGCATGAGAAGATGGCCAGCTATAGCCTTTTCCACATCTTACTTTGATCAAATTATTCTCTAATTGCGACGCTACATGACAAGGTCTAGGTCTTTCGACGGCTTTCTTCAATATATTGCTGCTAAATTGATCGGCAAAGGCGACTGTCAATATCAAAAATAAGACGCAAATAGGATGATGTAACTTCCTATTAATAAAGATATAACCAATAAAGAATAAATATAGTGGAATCCAAGTATCTTTATTTCTAAACGGAATTAGTATTAGATCCAATATACTCGAATCTAGGCCAACATTAATTAAATAAAATAGATCGCAGTCTAATTGCAGTAAAAACTCCATATTAATGTAAAGAAAATAATTAATACCTAAATTCATCCTTCCATTATGAATATTATAATCAAATTTGTATTTAAATTAGATAAGTGTGACACTCATTAAATCAATCTCTGGAATTCGAGGAACTATAGGTGGTCCTTCTGGGAAAAATTTGACGCCCCTTGACATCGTAGAATGCGTTACTGGATATGGACAATGGCTTCAAACAAAAGGGGGCAAAAAAATCAAGGTTGTAGTTGGTCGAGACGGAAGAATATCAGGACCGATGGTTGCTCAATTATCTATACAAACATTATTGTCCATGGGGATAGATGTCATCAATTTGGATTTATCCACTACCCCGACGGTAGAAATGGCTGTATTAGACCACAATGCAAATGGAGGTATCATCTTCACCGCGTCACATAATCCGAAGGAATGGAATGCCTTAAAATTTCTAAATGGGAAAAGTGAGTTTATATCTGCTGAAGACGGAGAGCAAATCATAGAATTTATTCAAAATAAAAAAGCAAATTATTCGACGGTCAATGAATTAGGTAATCTTCGAGAAGATCATTTAGCCATAAAAAGACATATTGATCACATCATAAATTTACCAATCATCGATCTTCAATTAATTAAAAATCAAAACTTTACGGTAGTCGTAGATTGTATCAATTCCACAGGCTCTTTGGCGATACCAGAATTACTAAATCAACTAAGTTGTAAATCAATTCTCTTGAATGAAGAAATGTCAGGCGATTTTGCTCATAAGCCAGAGCCGTTACCTGAGAATCTGAACGAATTAATCTCATTGATGAAGGAAAATCGTGCTGACCTTGGAGTTGCCGTTGATCCAGATGTAGATCGGTTGGCATTGGTTTGTGAGGATGGGAGTTATTTTGGAGAAGAATATACTTTGGTTGCCGCTGCAGATTTTGTACTATCTAAAACACCAGGTAATACAGTCTCGAATTTGTCTTCGACCAGAGCATTATCAGATATAACAAAAAAGTATGGGCACTCATATTTTGCATCTGCCGTAGGAGAAGTCAATGTAGTCAACACAATGAAAGCCAATAATGCAGTAATTGGAGGAGAAGGAAATGGAGGAGTCATCTATCCAGCTCTCCACTATGGGCGAGATGCATTAGTTGGCATTGCTTTTATTTTGAATTTAATGGCACAGAAGGGAAAGACCTTATCTTCTATTCGAAAAGAATACACCGATTATAAAATCATTAAAAATAAGATTGATCTAAAAAGTGAAGAAGATCTACATCGTATATATTCCAGTATCAAAAATACCTTTCAAAACGAAAAATTAAATGATATTGATGGGATGAAAATTGATTTTGCAGAAGGTTGGGTACATGTCCGAAAATCGAATACAGAACCGATCATTAGAATCTATGCAGAAGCAAAAACTGAGAAAGTTGCCCAGAAATTAATTGATCAAGTTATAAGTTCATTCTCATGACGGAACTGGAGAAATATTTCGAACATTATCGGACTCGAGTAATTGGATTAGAACAATATTTTAATTCTCCATTTGGTCCACAACGGATATTATATGCAGATTGGACCGCAAGCGGACGAATGTATGGTCCTATTGAGGATGTGTTGAAGGATCGGATAGCACCTTTTGTCGGGAATACGCATACGGAAACAACAGTCACCGGATGCAGTATGACACTGGCCTATAATAAGTCGAAAAAGATCATAAAAAAACATGTCAACGCAAGCGATGAAGATGTTATAATTTCCTCAAACTCTGGAATGACCGGAGTTGTCAATAAATTCCAACGAATTTTAGGTTTTAGAATACATGAAAAATATAGGGAGCATTTAGATATCTCAGTAGAAGATAAGCCTATCGTATTTGTTAGCCACATGGAGCATCACTCTAATCAAACTTCTTGGTTAGAAACGATTGCTGATGTAGTGATTATTAATCCTGACGATGCGGGCCTAGTCGATCTAAAACACCTTCAATCGTTACTAAAGAAATTTGATAAAAGAAAATTCAAAATAGCAGCCATTACTTCTTGTTCTAATGTGACAGGCATAAAAACACCGTACCATGAAGTAGCCTCAATAATGCATGAATTTGGAGGATTATGTTTTGTAGATTTTGCATGTTCTGCACCGTATATCAATATAGATATGCATCCTGATAATTCTTCTTATCTAGATGCAATATATTTCTCACCACATAAATTTTTAGGTGGACCTTCTAGTTCAGGAATTCTGATTTTCAATAAACAGTTGTACAAAAATAAAATCCCGGATAACCCTGGAGGGGGCACTGTAGATTGGACTAATCCATGGGGTGAGCATAAATATCTTGAGGAAATAGAGGCACGAGAAGATGGTGGAACACCCGCGTTTATTCAAACCATCCGAGTGGCATTATGTGTAAAACTTAAGGAAAAGATGGGTGTAGACAAAATACTAGCACGTGAAAAAGAACAATTAGCGATCATCTGGGATGCGTTCAAAGACGTAGAAAATTTGCATATTCTGGCTCCAAATAATAGGGAGAGATTAGGGGTTATTTCTTTCTATATTGATAATCTTCATTATAATCTTGCTGTCAAATTATTGAATGATCGATTTGGAATTCAAGTAAGAGGAGGATGCTCTTGTGCAGGGACTTATGGCCATTATCTATTGAATGTGGATCCGAATAAATCTAAATCCATCACTTGTGGAATCTCTGATGGCAACTTAAATGATAAACCGGGATGGGTAAGAATGTCCGTACATCCAATTATGACAAATGATGAAGTAAAATATCTTTGTGAATCCATCAAGGAAGTAGCCCATAAAATGAATGAATGGTCTACAGATTACACCTATACCCCAAAAACGAATGAGTTTAGTTTTAAAGATAGAGTGGATGATATGCAAATGGTAGATGATTGGTTTAACATTTCCCTATAGACGGACGTTTTACAATAGATGAAAAGAAAAATATATCTAGATTATGCTTCTACTACCCCACTTTTCCCTGAAGTAGCAGATTACATGTATAAAATCTTAAAAGAAGAATTTGGGAATCCATCTTCCATCCATCATTTTGGACGGAATGCCAAAGCCATTGTTGAACAATCCAGAACTACAATTGCGCAATATTTAAGTGCTTCAGTTGGGGAAATATTTTTTACATCTGGAGCAACAGAGTCATTTCATACCGTTGTTTATAGTTGTATTCGAGACTTACAGATAGAAAGATTTATAAGTTCACCGACTGAACATCATTGCACCTTACATACCCTAGCAAATATCCAAAAAGATGCACTTGCCGATGTCGAATATCTAAGGGTAGATAACAAAGGTAACATTGATCTTGACCATCTAATAGAAATGCTTTCAAAATCATCTAAAAAAACACTTTTGTGTCTTATGCATGGAAATAATGAGATTGCAACCATGCATGATATTGAAAAAATAGGCGAGATTTGTAAGGAAAATAATACCCTATTTCTCTGTGATGCTGCCCAAACATTTGGGAAATATCCGATGGATTTGTCTAAACTTAATATTTCGTTTCTGACCGCTTCAGCACATAAGTTATTTGCTCCAAAAGGAATTGGCCTTTTGTATATCAATGATAATAATCTGATCAATGCTCACTTTTTGGGTGGTAGTCAAGAAAGAAATATTAGAGCCGGAACAGAATGTGTACATGGGATTGCCGGATACGCTAAGGCCGTCGAGATTGCTGTTTCTCAAATGGATGAACGAAAAAAGGAATTATTAGAAAGAAAAAATTATTTGATAAAGCATCTAATCGAAGACTTACAAGACATTAAGTTTAATGGAGAATTGGATTCAGAAAAATCAATGTCTCATATACTTAGTGTTTCCTTTCCGAACACAGAGAAATCAGAATTACTGATGTTTAATTTGGATATTGCGGGTATTTGTGCCTCTTCTGGAAGCGCTTGTGCGTCTGGTGTAGAACAAGATTCCCATGTGCTTCAGGCGATAGGGCATGATCCCTTGAGAAAAACCATTCGATTTTCTTTTGCCCCTGAAACGACAATTGGAGATCTAGATTACCTAATTGAAACACTGAAAAAAGTTCTTTAATTTGGATTTGGAAGAACATAATAAAAATCTTGATGCAAGATGCAAAATGGTCTCAGTCAAAGATCATCACAGGTTTATGGACCGAGCGATTGAGCTAGCTAAGCTAGGTGGGAAACGGGTCCGAACGAATCCATTGGTAGGTTCCGTCATCGTGCATGAGAATCAAATTATTGGAGAAGGTTATCATGAGATATTCGGTGGAAATCACGCAGAACGAAATGCCATCAATAATGCATTAGAATTTCATTCTATTGAGAAGGTAGCTTCAGCCACTTTGTATGTAACCTTAGAGCCCTGTTGTATATATGGGAAAACTCCTCCATGTTTAGATTACATATTGAAGCATGATATTCAGAAAGTAGTCGTCGGTACGAGGGATCCCAACCCAAAAATGAATGGCAAAAGCCTAGATTTGCTCAAGTCACACAAGATTGGTGTAGTGGAAGGAATACGACAAAAGGAATGTGAAGACTTGATTGCTCCATTTAAAGTAAATCTACAAAAGCGACCATACGTAATTTTGAAGTGGGCTCAAAGTAAGGATTTCTATATCGGGAAAGAAGATGAGCAAGTTTGGTTATCAAATAAGTATTCTAATATCTTGAACCACAAATGGAGAACGGAAGTAGATGGAATTTTGGTGGGAACTAATACGGCAGTCATCGACAATCCTAAACTAACAGCCAGAGAATTTGAAGGAGAAAATCCAACTCGAATATTATTGGACAGAACAGGACGTGTTCCTAAAACTCATCATCTATTGGCTGATGAGGAGAAAACAATTATTTTCACCCAGCAAGAAAAGTTAAAATTAGGACTATGTAAGAAAATAATTAAGCCTTCTGAATATACTCCAGAAGTGATTCTTTCTAAACTTTTTGAAGAAGGAATTTTAGCAGTGCTCATAGAAGGTGGTGCCAAAGTATTAAAATCATTTATAAAGTATAATATTTGGGATGAAGCAAGGGTCATCTACACCCAAAAGATGCTTAATTCTGGAATTAAGTCTCCAACCCTTATGGGAAGAATTTATAAGAAATGGCATTTAGAAAGCGATCAAATAGTCAGAATCCTTAATGTATCGCATAAATAAAGTTAAAGTAAATTTAAATACTACTTGACTAACCTCCTAGTCTTTGCAAATGTGGTTTAGTTATTGTTAAATTTGAAATTGATACACTGGACTGGATACACCGAACTAGATCATTAATTAGTGAAGAAAACATTTTTTACAATTCTTGTCATTTTCCTATTTATCTCTGTGAGTTCTTCTCAGGATAAAATCCAATGGATGTCTTGGGAAGATGCCATCTCTCAACCAGTAAAAAAGAAGATTGTTGTTGATGTATTTACTGAATGGTGTGGATGGTGCAAAAAGATGGACAAATCTACTTTTAGAAATCCTGAAATCGTAAAATATGTCAACGAAAACTATTACGCGGTAAAATTTGATGCGGAATATAAAAATGACATTACATTCAAAGGAAAAAATTATAAGTTTGTAAAGGGAGGTAGAAATGGGTACCACGAATTAGCTGCAGAAATACTCCAAGGAAGACTAAGTTTTCCTACCCTCGTTTTTTTAGATGAAAATCATGCAGTTATTCAACCTATCCCTGGATTCCAAGATTCCGGTACTTTTAAACAAATAATGCGTTTTTTTGCTGAAGATCACTTCAAACATACACCTTGGCCCAAATACACTCGTATGTATGAGCAAGCTTTACAACCTGTTAAGCAGGCGGCCGTGAAGCAACACTAGCAATTTCAATGCTATCGGGCCTCTCCACCACCAATTGAATATTTATAGGTGTTTTTGAGTGAATCAGCACCTAGGTAACTCTGATGGCGATCTCTGTAAGAGTTACAGAAAATGGTCAAATCACCTATCTTCATTTTCAAAATTGGAGCGATTAGATGTATTCTAATTTTAAAACTCCGGCTTTAATATAGAAACAGAGACCTAACCGCTTTGCTCATACTGGTTTATGTTATTAAAGTTAATTTGGGAGGAGCATTATTTTTCTTTATTCCAAGAATTTACCCGTTGATTATATTTTCTTTCGTCAAATGCCCAACCAGAAGCGAATGTTTGGCTCTCTTGTTCTTCGCTTAAAAATCCATTGAAAAAATCTAAATTTAACTTACGCTCAATTTCATTAATTGAAGTAATATATTTATTCAAATGCTTGTTGCTCAAAGCGTTAGGAATGATGAAAGAAATGTTCTTCTTCGTGTCTTCATCAATGATGATCTTGTAAAAGTGAGATGGAACCACAACCTTATTTTTACCAATTGTTTGGTCCTTTCCATTGTCGAATATAGGCCCAGTAGCAATTATTAGTTCATCTCTGATAAGTGCCCATTCTCTCGTTGTCTCTTCTAATTCCTTCCATATACCATTATTACACACTCTCATTTGTGGAGACATATTACTCATATAAAAACATTCTTTCATAGCATCTGAGCTAAAAGCCATATCACCAGCCGGTGCTAAGTGACCTCGTGTATAACCGGAATGAGAATAATCCGAATGAGCAGCAGATCTAGTACTTACGGCCTTATCTTCTTTGAATCTTTTTGCTCTTGGGACATTTTTTGCGTCTAAACTAGCTTTAGTTAGCCTATATACGACCCAATTAGACTGCTCAGTTTCTTCATTATAGGAAAGAGAATAATATTTATGATGTATAACCTGTCCCTCGTCACCTTGTGGAATCAGCGATTTATCTAGGATGGAGTTTTCAAGTGATCTATATTCTTTTTGGCTTTGATCTTGGCCTTGACGATTGCTCTTATTGTTACTTTGACTGTGGTTACCCCCAGGATTGACCAAAGAAGGCAAATAAATAAAAGCAAGTATGATGATCCCGATCAGCATCAAAGTAAGCAATACGAGCCTTGTGAGCCACCCGTTAGCGCCACTTCTTCGATTATTTGATTGTTTATTGGTGTATTTATTTTGAGTCATTGATTGTTCACTTTTTTTATGAATTAGATTATTGAACAAAGGTAGAAAGCATAATTAAGCTTGTTTCAATATTATGATTTATATTTTTCTCGTAATTTGGCGGACAATTAGAGAACCTAATGTCTGATAATAAAGAAAACAGAAGCCTAACACACCTTGCTGTGTCGGGTAATATTGGAGCTGGAAAGACAACACTGTCTGAGTTGTTGTCTAATCACTATAATTGGGAAGTCCATTATGAGGATACCTCTACAAATCCTTATTTGAGTGATTTTTATAATGATATGCAACGTTGGTCATTTAACCTTCAGATATATTTCCTAAATAGTAGGTACCAGCAAATCCTAAAGATTCAAAAGGGTCAAAAAACAGTCATACAAGACCGAACAATTTACGAAGATGCCCATATTTTTGCACCAAACCTACATGAATTAGGTTTAATGGATCAAAGAGACTTCAGTAATTATACAACCCTCTTCGAAACCATGTCTAAACAAGTAAATCCACCAGACTTACTCATATTTCTAAGAGCTTCTATCACAACACTTGTAAAACACATAGATGCCAGAGGACGAGATTATGAAGGTTCCATCAGTCTGGATTATCTAAAACGGCTAAACATTAAATACGACGAATGGATTGAAAACTATGATGAAGGAAATCTACTTATCATTGATGTGGACAATCTTGATTTTAAAAATAAACCTGAAGATTTAGGCTCTATTATCGAAAGAGTAGATCGTGAGATTCATGGATTGTTTTCGAATTAGTTTAACCCAATTAACTGCCTATAGAGTTAATCAGATAATTGAGTAGATTTAAGATATAATCAATGATTAGTCATATTCAAACATATAATAAAGGACATAAGATATATTTGGTTGCTCTAAACAGAACGTTAAATATTTCAGTTTCTGATAGACAAGCAATTAAGAAACATAAAATATAAAGAGTATGCAAAGTAGAACGAGAGAAATTAGAGGAACAAAGTTTCATTATTTTAAGTCGTCATAGGTATGAGTTATCAAAAACTAATAGAATATTGTACCGCAAATAAAGTCGATCTTATTGCGGTTTCGAAAACACGCTCTTTAAAACAAATTCAGATTTTGTATGATAAAGGTCAACGCGATTTTGGAGAGAACCGAGTGCAAGAATGGTTAGATAAAAAAGATCAACTTCCTACCGATATTAGATGGCATCTTATCGGTACCCTTCAAAGAAATAAGGTTAAGTCTATTATCCCAGGAATCCATTCTATCCAATCTATTAGTAACTTTCGAATACTTGATAAAGTCCAAGAAGAAAGTAGCATATGTGATGTGCAAACCAATGTTTTATTGCAGTTTAAACTCTCTTCAGAAGAAACTAAATCTGGCTTTATATATGGAGATATTTTTAACAAAGAATTCGATCCTATAGCCTACCCTAATGTAGTTTTTCAAGGGGTCATGGGTATGGCTACCTTTACAGATGAAAACGCAGTTGTTAGAAGCGACTTTGCCAAATTGAAAGGTATATTTGATGATTTGAATTCTAGGTACTTTTCTGACCAAGAAACTTTTAAAAGTATTTCTATGGGTATGTCAGGAGATTACAAATTAGCGATTGAGGAAGGCAGTAATATGCTGAGAATAGGGAGTTTGTTATTTAATGATATGGCTTAACTAATTTGCTACAAATCATATTTCTTATATACAACAATGGATCTGAATATTACTTCAGATCCATTGTTTTTTAAATTTCTATTTGTTTTAAATTTCAATTGAAAAGTATACCATGTTTTCAATCGAAAAGGGTACCATTTTTTGAGACAAACATAGATGTACTTATCTATTAAGACGACTTTTTCATTTAAAATTTTCTGGTCCTCCATTCTAAATTGAATAAGATACATTCCAATGATGAAACTTGACAAATCGATTTTCTCCTCTTTTAACGTTCTATTTATCGCAACAGAAGTACCATTAGGATTGAATATTGAGTACGTTAAATTTTGGGTATTAATTTCGATTGCCTCGATGTAAATTAGTGTGTTTGTAGGATTTGGAAATAGCTTAAGATCAACATCATTTTCGATTTCCAGAATTGAAGTTGATTGACAGTCTGATTCAACTGAAACAAAAAAATTTAAAATAACAATAGAATCACAACCATACAAAGACCTATTTTCAGTCAAATAAGTACCCTCTTCTGAAAGTCCACTGAATTCTCCTACCTCACAATTTACATTACCTAGGAATTCATGAGTGTGTTTACACAAGTAGTAATTCTCAGTATTATTGGTAATGATTGGATCATTGAAATCAAAATAAATATCTACAGAGTTTTCAAAATAGTCCCTGGCTGCTAACCTTCTTTAAGATCTATTTTAAGTTTGATAAATCCGTGTGAGTCTTCTTCGTTTCCGAAACTATCTACGAGTTGTATATTTTCAAAGTAAACGATCAAGTTGATGTATTCCAATCTCAAATCATAGTCTTGTGATTAATTCACAGGATTCATTGAATCCAAAAAGTCTATTATCATTTTGTATAAAGCGGTCAAAGGATTGGTCCAAATTAATCCATTCAAATCCATTTTCAGTGTACCCGCATCCTGAGTGCTGTAATATGGTACTATATAAAAATTAGGTACATATAATCTCCCTTTAAAAATTTTTCCCGTTCGTCAAATGAAATATTCAAATAACGATCAGAAAAATTATATGTATTTTCAAAATTATAATCCCAATTGTCTTATAGTAAAAAGTGATCATCATATTCACCAATAAAAAGTCTCAATTGCCAATAGGTTACATCTGTTTCAAATTCACCTTTTATTCCCTTCTGCATCTAATAAGTATACAAAATCATTTTGAGCTCTGAAGATTATATCCCCTTTGTACATAATATTAATAATAAGAATTTCTGAAGGATAACAATCGAAATCTAATGAGAAAGAAAAGTCTATTGACTGTGAATCACTATCGCAATAATAAATCAAATCAGATTTTCTATAATTTCTGTCTCTTTCATAAATATAAAAATCTCCATTGCCATCTTCCACCAATCTCATATTATGAGTATTTCTAAAATCATATTCACTTGTATCTTAAAATAATTCCCAGGATTCCATATTATCTTTTGAAATCATGAGCTTGTTTTCTTGACTTAAAGTGAATATGAAATTTCCTTCATCTGTTATTCCTATAACCTTCTCAACCAATTTATTCTGATTAGGTAATTGAAAGTAGTCATACTGCGCTGTTGCTAATAAATCTGATTGCATAAAAGCAATTAGAAAAGAAAAGCTTTATATATTGATAAGTTATACTAAATAAATGCGGGTGTATTGAAAATGTAGAAAGTATTTTCGGGTGTTAAGGTATCCTACAAAGTCATATCAGAATTTTCGTTATCTCAATGGCTTTATATCATAAATGCCATTCGAACAGAATTGTGATGACAAATTGAACCATACTATCAATAAATATCGCTAACAGCAAAAGATCTTGGGCCTATTTTTTTTGTAAAATTGTTGACATTTTATCGTGTAATTAACTAGAATTGAATGGTTGTTTACCAAAAGTCGGTTGATATGTTATTATGATCTAAATAAAAATATGTAGAAAAGAAAGGAAAGAGAATTTGCTGCAGACGTAATAAGATTATTAAATCATAAAACAAATATTAAAAGTATTCAGGATTTAGCATGAAAAATGGACCTGAAATTGGCTTCAGATCCATTAAAACAATTACTAAAATATATAATTAATATTAGTTTGAGGCTTACTGTTTTCTCTAATATCTAAATTTAATTCGACATATCAAAGCGCATTGAAAAATAAACGCTATTGTGAGCTACTTTTTTTCGAAATAGTAGCATCCCAACCTAAGACTTCTTCTAAATACTTCTCTATACCTATTTGAATATTCATCCATTTAGGGTTATATAAATCACAAGCAATCACATGTGTGTTGGCGTCAGGAAAGGGAACTAATCTTGTGAGTTTAGGGTCTGTAGAGGTAGCTTCATCAAATGTATTTATCTTTGTAATACTTATTATTTCATCCTTGTGATCCTCATCCCGGTAATAATGACCAATAAAATAAGGGATATCAATTTTATTAAAAACGGAAGGTTTCATAGTAACTGAGACTAATTTATCCAAAGTAATTAATGCTTCTACTCGATACCGATGAATCCAATACTTTTGTACCTCATTATTAGCTGGAAATTCACGATAACCATCTTTAAAATTAAAGTAAAGAAGTTGTTTGCCCCAAGGTCCATCCAACAGATCAAATTCAAGTTTATTTACACCAAAGTTTGGAGATAACATAATGAGACCTTTTATGCGGTCATCTTCTGAGGCAAGATAAGAAGAAACAGTAGCCCCTGTAGAGGTAGAAATAATGTATAAGTTATCTCCTAATTTTGAGGCCATATCGATTATTTCTTTTCCATATTCAATGTATTTTTTTGGCGTTGAATGTAGTAAAGGATGTTTGCTAATGACTCCATTATCTGGAAATCTACCTAGGATTAAATTGCACCCATATTTTTTTGCTAAATTTTCATGAACGGGATGGCCTTCATATTGACTAGCACCAAATCCGTGGAGATACAAAAATACATTTTCGGTTCTTCCAATAGAATCATACCAAAGAACTCTTGCTTCATTATCAGGTTTGATGCTATCATTCTCCATTTCCTTCTTTTGAATGAATGTCTCAACTTGATCGAGGCCCATTTTGGAAATGATTGGACTTGCATCAAAATGTTCAAATGAAGTCGTAGGACCAAAAAAATACAAAAGAATTAGAACCAAAGGGATAAGCAGTACATATTTAAATTTTGACATCAGAAAAGTTCGTTAAGTATTCGTAGAAGTATTTGTGATAGTAACCTATCCAAATTAAAGCTAAATTAATAAATCAATCTTAGGCCAAAAGCTTAATTTCCAAATGTCTTAATTGAACTAATAAGAGGATGTATTAAATGAAGTTTTTATTAGTACCTTGACCATCTAAATCGTTTATACATTTCTGTATATTAATATTTCGTGTAATATGAAATCATTATTTTCCTTCTTTATTGGAATATAAAACCATTATGTGTTAACTTTGCAGTCTGTTTTGAAAGAAGGCAGAATCGTTAATCTTTATATTAATAGTTTTACTAATATGTAAGGCTCCGTAGCTCAACTGGATAGAGTACCTGACTACGGATCAGGAGGTTGAAGGTTCGAACCCTTCCGGAGTCACAAATTGATTACGGATATCATTATAATTATCCTTTGACTGCAAAATTAAGATACAAATGAGTAAAATTTGTCAATTAACTGGGAAAAAGCCTATTTCAGGTAACAATGTTTCTCACTCGAATAGAAAAACGAAAAGAAAATTCTATCCGAATATTCAAACGAAGAGATTCTACGTACAAGAAAAAGATAAGTGGGTTACTTTAAAAGTTTCTGCTAAAGCAATTCGAAACATAAATAAGTTAGGATTGATGGAATATCTTAAAAAATTAGATAAGAAAGGCGTCGATCATGGCGTTAAATTATAATCATACTTAAATAGCTTACCGTTATGGCTAAAAAATCAAAAGGAAATAGAATTCAAGTTATTCTTGAATGTACTGAACATAAAGAATCTGGACAGTCAGGAACCTCTAGATACGTTACTCAAAAAAATAGAAAGAACACCCCCGATAGGCTTGAATTAAAAAAATTCAATCCCGTTTTGAGAAAGTATACCATTCACAAAGAAATTAAATAATTATGGCTAAAGTATCCAAGAACGCAAGGGTTGCTCAGAGAGCAGCAAATCAAGGATCCGGAAGAGATTTCGTAAAAGTGATCCAAAGCGTAAAAAATCCTGACACAGGTAAGTATTCATACAAAGAAGTTATGATCCACAAAGACAAAGTGAAAGAGCACTTTGCAAACAATAAATAACAACTATTACAAAATATAGTAAATGGGTTTTCTTTATTAAAAGGAAACCCATTTTCATTTAACAATAAAAGGATAATGGGATTTTTTGATAAATTTTTTACTAAGGAAAAAGAGGAAGATCTTGACAAGGGTTTAGAAAAAACAAAATCTAATATCTTTGGTAAAATTACTAAAGCCGTAGCCGGAAAGTCCACCGTCGATGAAGAGTTTCTGGATGAATTAGAAGGAATCCTGATTTCTGCTGATGTTGGTCTAGATACGACGGTAAAAATTATAGAACGTCTCGAAACTAGAGTATCGAAGGACAAATACCTAAATACAGAGGAGCTTAATAATATCCTCAGAGATGAAATTGTTACAATCTTAGGCGAAAATAAATCCGATGATTTAGAAGATTTTGTATTTAATGAAATTCACCGACCTTACATTTTATTGGTTGTTGGTGTAAATGGCGTCGGGAAAACAACGACTATTGGAAAACTTGCTCATCAATATAAAATGCGAGGGAAACGGGTCTTGTTAGGTGCAGCAGATACCTTTAGAGCAGCAGCAGTGGATCAATTAAAAATTTGGGCAGACCGAAATGATTGCGGATTTTATTCGAAAGGAATGAATACAGACCCAGCAGCAGTCGCTTACGAGGCAGTGCAAGAAGCGATAAAAGGTGATTATCACGTGGCGATTATCGATACTGCAGGTAGACTACACACAAAGACACATCTTATGGATGAGTTGACTAAAATCAAAAATTCTTGTTCCAAGAAATTACCCGGAGCACCACATGAGGTAATGTTGGTTTTGGATGCAACGACTGGACAAAATGCCATCGAACAAGCGACCCATTTTACTAAGGCAACAGATGTAACATCCCTAGCCTTAACTAAATTAGATGGATCAGCAAAAGGAGGGGTTGTGTTGGGAATTTCAGATCTCTTTAAGATTCCTATAAAGTACATTGGTGTCGGTGAAGGCATAGAACATCTGCAGGTATTTAATAGAAAGGCATTTATAGATTCTCTATTTAAATAAGGTGCATGTATGTGAATAGCATTTGAAGGTAAAAGATTATCCAATTTTCCTTAAAATGGTTTGCTTTGAGCTATCCGAATTAAATAAATTTTTACATACTTCTTTGTACAATATTGGATATAGATGTAAATTTCTGAAGTGAAAACTCAAACCATCAGGTAAATTTACTAGACCTATATAGTCAAAATTCTCATCTACTATTAGGATACAGTTAAAAAGATTATATAAAAATAACTCTGCCGCTGTTGCAATTTATGGAATGGGTCTAACTTCACCATCGTGGTAGTCATAATATCTTTTGCTTTGTAGGAGGTATAATTATTATAAGATATGCCTAGTCGCTATAAATCATAGGTGGTTATAACTCCTTCTAATTTTGAATTATTTGCAATAGGAAGATGGTGAAAATTACTAAACCTAAGTAGATTTAAAGTCAAAAGAGAAACATTCAGGACTTGCTGTAATGAGATTACATGACATTATTAGATGTACGAGATTGTTCCATCATTAGTCAAGAATTTAGAATATCTTATTAATAAGTTAATAAAAAATGTAGGTGAAATCAATTAATTCGAGGTGAAATCAATTATTTCAAAAATTTACACTTAATATTATGATGAAACTCAAAGAACAAGTGATAAAATATAAATGATCGCTCAAAAGTCCATACAAGAAGTATTAGCAGCAGCTCAAATTGATGAGGTTGTGGGCGGTTTTGTAAATCTGAAAAGAAGAGGTGCAAATCAAATCGGTCTTTGCCCGTTTCATGATGAGAAAACACCGTCATTTATAGTCTCTCCTACCAAAAATATTTACAAGTGTTTTGGTTGTGGCAAAGGAGGAAATTCCGCTCAATTTTTGATGGAATCGGAAGGAATGAACTTCGTAGAATCTATAAGATATCTAGCAGACAGATACAATATTAGATTAGAAGAGGATAATCAAACTTCGGAGGAATATGAGGATCAAAAAAAACATTTAGATTCCCTTTTTATTGTGAATAAATATGCGGAAGATTATTTCCAAAAAGAGCTGCTAGAAGAATCCGAAGGGAGAAATATAGGATTAAGCTATTTTAAAGAACGAGGATATAGAGAGTCTACGATTAAAAAATTTGGTCTAGGATATGCAAGAAGAGAGCGAGATCATTTTACAAAAAAAGCGATCCTTTCTAAGTACAATATAGATTATCTACGTACACTCGGATTAACAACTTCGAGAGATTCAGATTTTTTCAATGAGCGTGTGATGTTTACCATCTATAATTTGAGTGGTAAGCCAATTGCTTTTGCTGGAAGGCAGTTAACAGCCAATAAGAAATCACCAAAGTATATAAATTCTCCAGAGTCAGAGATATATGTAAAGCGAAAAGTGCTTTATGGAATGTATCAAGCAAAGGCAGCTATCCGAAAAAATGATTACTGCATTTTGGTAGAGGGATACACAGATGTAATAAGTTTAAATCAAAATGGCATAGAAAATAGTGTTGCCTCTTCTGGTACCTCTTTGACACCCGAACAACTAAGATTAATCAAGCGATTCACTAATAATCTTACGATCCTATATGATGGTGATCAAGCAGGAATAAATGCTGCTTTGAGAGGGCTTGATCTAGCACTAGAAGCAGATCTAAATGTTAAGGTAGTAGTTCTACCAGATGGGCACGATCCAGATTCTTACGTGTCCTCTGTTGGGAATGTGGCTTTTGTGGAGTACGTCAAAAACTCAGAAAAGGACTTTATATTATTCAGAATAGATAATAATAAATCAGACTTAAACGACCCCATAAAGAAAACAGAACTGACAAGGGAAATCATTGTGTCTTTAACCAAAATACGTGATTCGATAAAACGTGCTGCTTATATACAACAGTGTAGCATTATTATGAATATTGATGAGCAAATTTTATCGAAGGAAGTAAATAAGCAAATCAAAAATGAAATAAAGCGAAAAAGACAAGTAAGAGAGAGAACTGAGATGAGAGCGGCAAGAGAAAGTGCTTCCACCGGAAATGTATCCGGAGTATCTACGGACGGGAATCATGCTCCAGGCTTTCCGACAAATGAAGATAATACAGGGTTTGCGAAGTCCGATATGTATGATGATATTCCGATTCCAGATCTACAGATTCCTACAAGAAAAAATTATAATCCTCGAGATGAATACCAAGAAAAAGATTTGGTCCGGATAGTCATGACACATGGGGACAGTATGATTGAAGAGGAAGATGGAACGCAATCTGTAGCTGAATATATATATAGTAACATTGTAGATGTCATTGATTTTTTTGATAATACAAAGTATAAGGAAATCATTGAACTGACATTTGAAAGAGTGCAACGGGATGAGTCTATAGATCCAATGTTTTTTACCAATCATCCAGATAAAGAAATCCAAATGATTGCCGTGGAGTTACTTACATCTCCCTATATTTTTGCAAAATGGAATGAGAAAGGAGTATTTCTACAAACGCAAAAAATGCCAGATATTAATTTTTCTGAAGACTCGTTTGGAGGTATTATAAGATTTAAGTTGCATAAGGTGAAGCGAGTGATCAATCAATTACAAACGAAAATCAATGAACTCCAAGCATCCAATAAAACGGAGGAATTAGACCACTATCTTAAAGCTTTTCAAAAACTACAAGAAGAAAGAAAATTGTTAGCAGAAGCATTTGGAAATGTTTTTATCTAAGGTATAGGATATTCTATTTAGCAAAAAAATCATAGTTAAAATTTACTCATTATATACTATTCTAAATATCATATAAGTTTATTAATAAATTGAAAATCAAAACTAAATCATTAAAAATGAGCAAAATTCTTATTACAACTTCACTTTTGACATTCTTCGCAATGATTAACTTAAATGCACAATTAGAAGTAAGCGTTGGTGGAGGCTTAAACATTAGTTCAGTCAAGATCGATAATGCAGATATTTTTAATCCTGATTCCAGAAATGGTTATTATATCAGTGTCATGCCTAAGATAAGTCTCAATGATAACTTAAAATTAAATATTGAAGGACAGTACTCCAAAGAAGGTTTTAATTATAGAGATGGGACTATCGACAATGAAAGGTCTATTACTTATTTCAGGTTTATCCCACAAATCGAATTTACATTGTTGAACATAATTGGGATATATTCTGGTATCAATGTAGGTGTAAAAACCAGTGAAAAGTTCAAAATCAATGGAGAAACTGTGACCGGAGTAATGGATGCTATAAAAAGTAATGACTTTTCTATACCATTTGGTGTCAGGGCATATATTAGTAATTTTTATGCTAATGTCTCTTATAATGTTGGAGTATCAGATATAAGTGATATAAATTTTACAAACGATGACGGAAGTATTATTGAAGATGCAAAGATTCAAAATTCTCATATTCAAATCGGACTCGGATATACGTTTTAAATTTGTGGGTTTAGTTATATTTCTTTTTGGCCTCTAAGAATATTTTCTTGCAATCGTCTGTAAAAGCGTTGCATGTAATCTTACCTGACATTCCCCAAAATCGGCCATTTGAGTTGATGTGGGTGTGAATTCTATTGTTTTTACAATCTAAAACAATTGATTGCTGTTGTCCGATTTTTGTAGTCCAAGTCAAGAAGTATAACATTTCCCCTACTTTGGTAAATTGAGGTTTGGCAATTATCTTAGTTCCTTCAAGACTTCCCTCTATCCCAATCATAACAATTTTCTTAATATATATGTTGACAGCAAACTTATTACGACTTTTATCAGTGTCAATATATGTCCATTCAAACGATTTGAATGAGAGCTCCTTTATTGCTTGAGTATTAGCAGGCTGCATGGCTCTTTCATATTGAGGCGTGAATAAGTTATATCCTTTTATAAAAACTAATATCATCACAAATACCAAAAACCAAGGAAGTAAATTTAAAAAGGTTTTCATAGATCACTTTTAATAGTTCTAAAGATATTACTTTTATTATTCAATATACTCTTTATGAGAATCAGAACTCTATTTTTATTTTTATTGAGCTTTTCGCTAATCTGCTGTAAATCTACCATGATTATCAGTGATAAAGCTCAAAATAGCGAAGACTTTACAAAGGATCAGCTTTCTCTCATACATAATGGAGACGTAAATACACCCATGCGATTATACAAGATAAATAATAAACAAGATTCTTTGATTCTTAGAACTAAATGTGAGGAAGTTATTTTAAATGATGAAAATCCCGAATTGGAGATGTTTGTTAAACGTTTGCATAGAACAGTCATTGACAGTGTCTCTATGGGAGTGGGAATTGCTGCTTCACAAGTAGGAATTCTGAAGAACATTATATGGGTACAACGTTTTGATAAAGAGGCTTTTCCTTTCGAAGTCTATATAAATCCGAAGATTACAAAATATTCAAAATTAACTCAAGATTGTTTGGAAGGTTGTCTTTCTATTCCGGATCGGAGGGATACAACAAATAATCGATCCTATGCAATATTGCTAGAGTACGATAAATTGGATAATACCCACCACATAGAGATGATCGAAGATTTTACTGCAGTCATATTTCAACATGAAATTGATCATTTAAATGGAATTCTGTATATAGATCATTTAGAACAAGAAATTAAGGATGCTAACAAAAAGCTATAATTCTATATTTTATTTGTACTAAATTCCTAATCCAGATAATGAAGGTTTTCGCAACATTGTGCCTATATAAAATAATGAAGCGACTACAATTCCAGAAGTTGCAGAACCACCCAGCGATAATTCTGAAGCTATAATTCCACCTGCATATGAACACAGCAGGAAGAATCCAATATTTGAGGTTTTTGGGATCCAATAAATAATGACACAGACTATTTCCAATATCCCAATAATATAGGTGTATTCATCTAAATCCAATACTTCCATAGAATCCAAAATAGGCTGAAATCCCATGACTTTCATCATACCGCTCATTATGATCATGGCTGAAGGCAAAACTGATAGAGCATATCCTATATATCGTCTTGGATTTGAAATAGTTGATTCGTGTAGCATACGTATTTTTTTTATGACATAGTAATGGATACAGTTCCGAGGTTAATATTACGAAAGTCCTTTAAGATATATAGTTACTTTTTTGATGGTTTGAAAATAACAAAGGGATTACATTATTCTTTTAGAATGTCTATACTATAATTGAGATTATAATTATGACTAATTTATGATTAATATTTGAATTACCTATCTTGCTTATACTGTCTGTTCTATTACAATTATAATAAACTTGTAGAGTATTTGAATATGATTGTAGATTTTCTATCAATACTACCCTCTTGTAGAAGAATACAAATGAATACATATTTGAATCAACAAAGGAATTAAAAGGGTGTATTGATGTAAAAAAAGCCGGTTGATAGCCGGCTTCTTTTTTTTATAAATGACTCTTTATTTATTTATTCAACTAAAGTAAATCCCGAGTAGATCTTGAGATAATTGGGATCAAATTTCCTAGAATAGATCGTAACTTAATCCTAAGCTATATGATCTTAAAGGTCGAAAAGATTCAAATATTTGATCTTCAGCGCCAAATGAGCGATATACTTTTTCATTATTAGAACCAAGGATATTCTTGACGGTGGCGCTTATTCTCAACCTATTATCTAATCCAAGTCGTTTAGAAATTTTTACTGACATATTGTGAAACGGAGAGGTATAGACATCTGGATTTATTCCCATTCCGACTACAGCGAGACTACTTCCCTGTACATTATAACTAACATTGGCCTCCCAACCATTTTCAATTCCTCTGTAATTTAAGTATGCATTTACAATGTATGGTGATTGCCCTTGCATATCTCTAGTTTCTTTTATGATTTCACCATCTCTTACATTTGCCTTTCTAGATTCATATTCCCCACCTTCACTTTTGTCCAGTTCAACTTCAGAATCAACCAGTGTTATGTTAGTTACAAACTCAATAGATTTTAAATCTTCTGAAATAAAACCAAAGTTTTTCCTTAATTCAAGTTCTATACCTTTTACCGTAGCGTTTCCAACATTCCTTGGTTGCAAATCATCTGGAGCAGAAGAACTAAAAGCAACAATCTCGATGGGATTTACAAATGTTTTAAGAAATCCGCTTACTGAAATCATTTCACCGCCTGCTAAGAAAGCTTCAGCTCTTAAATCATAATTATTGATATCAGTTTGTTGCAACCCAATATTTCCAATGAATGTTCTATCTGATATAGCATCATAAATTTGTGCAATAGATGCCTCTTTGAAGGAAGGTCTAGCCAATGTTTTAGAATAGGAACCTCGAAGATTTATTTGTCTGTTTAATTTGTAAATGAAATTTACTGCGGGTAGAAAATCAGTACTTGATAATATTTTTTCATTTTCATAAATAAGTGATCCAATATTATTTTGACCACTATACCGATGTGAGAATTTTTCTAATCTAACTCCGGCAGTAGCTTTGAAATCCTCTGTAATATCGAGTCCAGCCATTACATAACTAGCAAATATGTTTTGATTCGCATTGTATGTATTTGTTGGTTCATAATTTCCAGTTATATAGGTTCCAATTTGAGTATATGGAGTCCATATATTCTCAGGGGCAAATAACTCGTCGGGGTTGCCGGTAAGACCTAGCTGTGATTGACCTCTTACATTTACCAGATAACTTTGAATGCCATAATCTCTTACCTTATATGTGTTGCTAGCTCCAAACTGTAATTTAACTTCACGGTGAAGAATCCCAAATGCTTTATCAAAATCAATTTTACTACTGTAATTAGATTCTTCAAGATTTCTAAATAACCTTCTTGGTTGAGCACCTTCCGAAGGCTCAATACTTAAAGAACCATCATCATCCACACGGTATGGAGTTACTCGTATGTCCTTGTCTTCTATGCTAGAAAAGGTAGGCGATAATTTCCAGTTAATATTAAAATCAGAGGCAATACTATGTTTACCTGATAAAAGGAAGTTAGATATTGAACTTTCAGTATATTCTATATTGTGTCTTAAAAGTGTATTTGATGCTCTAATAAAGCTATTTCTTTCAAACAGACCAGCGGTAGATTCTCCATTTTGAATATGCAATGCATTCAAACTAAATTTGTGTTTATTGAGCTTCACAGCACCACCAACCATACCACTTACAAGCACATTATTTGATCCCAAATCTCCTATAGACGTCCGGTCTGCTAATAAATCAGTACTTGATTTGTCAAAAGACTTTATGTAGCTATTAAACATAACGTCTTCATAAAAACTTGTTGTGTTTTTGTAATTTAAAGCAGCATTGTAGCCTATTGTCGCGGCTGCTTTATTTATCTGATTTCCAAAGGAAATGCCGGCATTCGCATCAGCCAAGCTTGACGTTCTCATCGTGGCCATATTATTGGTAAATCTACTCGTAATGGTTGCTAAAGAGGATTGATCAATAGGGGTAGGTATTTGTTGATCTTGATCTAATTTAAGATTTCTCATACCATTATCATATCCTAGCCAATCGCTATTGCTACCTTCAGAACTTATGTAGTTATTGTTGAAATGCATGTTAGGATTATAAGAAGTCCCAATAGATATTTTAGCTGTTTTTTGCTCAGGAAAATCTTTTGTATAAATATTTACAACACCTCCTGAGAAATCGCCAGGAAGATCAGGTGTGAAAGATTTTGAAACGATTATATTGTCCATGATGTTTGTAGGGAAAATATCCATTTGTAATGAATTTTTATCCGGATCCAAACCAGGTATATCCATTCCGTTTAGAATAGTCTTTGTATATCTATCTCCTAAGCCTCTCACGAAAACATATTTGCCTCCTTCTACAGAAACCCCTGTTACTCTTTTTATAGCAGAAGCCGCATCACCATCTCCAATTCTTCTAAAAGATTGAGAGCTGATTCCGTCGATTACATTGGTCGACTTTCTTTGTATTGCCATCAGTGCATTTTCTGTGTTTCTAGTTTGTTTTGCTGTAATGACTACCTCATCGATGACTTCACTTTCAGAAGCAATAGAAATATCTATGATAGTTACTTCGGACTCCTTTACTTGGATTTCAGTAATGCTAAGATCAGCATATCCAATATAGCTAACTTTGAAGCTATATATGCCTACTGGTAAATCTACTGAGTAGGCACCATCTAGGTCCGTGCTAAATCCATTTCCGGTTTCTTCGATTAAAATGTTGGCGAATGGAATAGTGGTTCCAGTGTCATCCGTCAAAACCCCTCTGACTGTGCCCGATTGGGCAATCATAATCAAGGTGTAAAAGACGAATATTAAAGTAAAGTGAAATTTTTGCATTAAATTATTTTCTATATATTTTATCATTATATTGCAAAGAGGATAAACACAAAAGGCCTATTCCTTATTTATTAAAAATCAAGCACCCCTTTAGAAGATGCATAAGTCCAAGTAAAAACAGATGTATCTGCTCCTTTGCTTGCAACTGAGACAGATTTGTTATCGGCTTCCATTTGTACATCAAAAGCAACATCGTCTCCAACTTCAGAATTATCGTTACAAATTTCTGAGACAGATCTAGAGTCAACAAACTCAATACTAGTTAAAATAAGGTCAGAATTTGTGAAATTTATAGATGTAGCATCGTCATCAAGTTCTAAATCTCCATCAGCATTAAAGTTGAAGAATACAGTTTCTGTGACACTACCAATGGCGCCATCTCTAAAATCAGCCATTTCAGATACTAAGCCTTTACAAGTTCCATTTATAAAATTAAAACTTCCTTGAGCTGATCCTTCCGGACCGTCAATTTCTAAAGCATGATCAGATTCAATTCCTGCAATCGAAATAAAATTACGTAAGGTTCCTGAATATCCCTGATCAACATCAAATGCGTCATCGCCCTGAGCCCAAACTAATGCATTATTTAAGTCTACTGTTCCTCCAAAAACCTCTATTCCGTCATCTAGGTTTGCTACAACTTCAATGTTATTGATTGAAGTTCCATTGCCAACGCAACCAAGGGTCAATCCATTTATCTCATTGTTTTCACCGATTAAAGCACCCCCATGTCTGATGGAAAGATAACATAACGTTCCAGAATCATCGCTGGGATCATTACCTCCATATAACCCAAAGGAATCGTCCGCCGGTATACCTTCTATTTGGAATTCGACTACATCTCCTTCGAATGAACCAGGAGCGTTACCTAGGATAATAAGGCCACCCCATAATGCACTTTGAGTTTCATCAAGATTAGTTCCTGAGGTTTGACCAATTGTAATGTTATCTAAAGAAGAAGTAAATATGATTGGTTGATTAGCAGTACCACAAGCATTTAACTTACCATTTCTGGCGACAATTAAGGCAGATGCTAGAGAACCAGTTCCTTCATTTGCTTTTATGATCGTTCCAGGTTCAATCGTCAGGGTCACACCATCGTTTACTACAACTTTTCCCGTCAAGCTATAAATGTTATCTGCAGTCCAAGTCTCGTTTCCGTTTATAAAACCCGCTTTTCCAATTACATTATCTCCTGTAGAATTATCAACGCATGTACAATTACCGTCTAAGATCATTTCCGTAAATCCCGCTGGACAAGTGATTGTTATACAAGGATCTGCTGAACCATCATCTACACAATCACAATTATCTCCGTTTTCAACAACAGAAAAACCATCTGGACAAATTTTATTTTCACATGGGTCACTGTCACTACAACTTGAAATCAATAAGGATACTGCAATTATTCCGAAAGCAATATAATATTTGGTTTTCATTATTTGATATTTCATTATTTTGTTTAATCTGATTAGGGTTCTATTAAATTCAATGCAAATGTAATTTGCTAAAGTAAAGTCAATGTGAAGCTTATATTAACTGTATGTTAAGTATATAAATCTATTTTTAATAAATACTACTTAAAGCCTTTATTATCAATTTTTCACATATATGAGTTATGTTCATTTCACATAATTATTTAGATTTTAAAATCTTATTTGATATAATGTCGAAAATGGGTGATTTCTGAATGTGTTTGTTTAAGCCCCTTAAATAGTTGGCAATCGAGAAGAAGATATATTAGGGAAAGATCCGATTAAATTATTTTTGGATTTGAAAAATGTAAATCAATTCAAAACAATAAAGGAATTGACTAGACTTGGGAAGTTAGGCGCATCAAGTAATTTTGAAGTTCAGTTGGTTAGAAAGGACGGTACTAAAGTATGGGTTGTTATGAGTAGTGCTTCATTTTACAATCAACAAAAAGAAAAAATAGGCTCCATTGCAGTCCATATTGATATTTCTACGCGAATTATATTACAGAATGAATTAAAACTTGCAAAGTTAAAAGCAGAAAAATCTCAGAAAGCAGAACAGCATTTTGTTTCCAATATGAGTCATAAAATAAGAACACCTCTTAACGTAATTATAGGGATGGATAACTTACTCAGAAATACCAATCT
>Ga0114956_1000262_pt1 | contig 35680 bp, 33 predicted proteins | sample MaitaG_FD_87304 | JGI IMG/M metagenome (GOLD analysis project Ga0114956, IMG submission 87304) | Marine algal microbial communities from Maine, USA - Maine_Asex2 metaG | ecosystem: Host-associated > Algae > Red algae > Unclassified | place: Maine, USA | collected 2015-01-05 | reverse complement strand
TTGCTACATGCGGTTTCATCGCCTCCCAAATCTCATTGGCCACGGTTATGCCATTGCCATTGAGATCCATTGAAAACGGTGTAACGATATGCGCTTCAGTGCCATAGCCTATAGTGGCTGCCAATGGCTGACCTGCAAGCATGTGCGCACCGTCCAGTTCACCGGTTATCACTCTGTCCAGTAACACCTTCCAGTTGGCTTGTGGCTCGAGTGTGACGTAAAGCCCTTCATCTTCGAAGTAGCCGTTTTCATAGGCGATAGCCAGTGGCGCCATATCGGTCAGTTTGATAAAGCCGAAGTTGAGCTCGTCTTTCTCAAGATCAAGCAGGGTTGTTTCAGCTGCCTGTAGTGTGCTTGTCGCGCACAACAATGAGGCGCTTGCCAGCAAAGTGCACCAGTGCGATGCAAACTGATATCTGTTTTCAATTGTATGACGCAAAGACATGTTCGAGGAGCACCTGTTGTGTTTGAATGGGCGCATGCTAGTGAATTGAAGAGCGCTTGACGTCTGTTTTATTTGCATCACAGTGCTGCAATAACCGCACTGCTCACTATGACTCGATGGATCATGAGACATCTTCAACAGCTGAAATACATTGATACCGTGGCGCGAGTAGGGTCCATACGTCGTGCTGCAGACTCTCTGGCAATAACATCGACCGCATTGAACCGACGCATACTGGCAGCAGAGGAAGACTTGGGTACGCCTATCTTTGAACGATTGCCCAACGGTGTTCGATTGAGTGTTGCCGGTGAGTTGTATATTCAACACATACGACAGCAGCTGTCAGATATGGAGCGAGTACGATCACAGATCGCTGATCTTTCCGGGGAGCGTCGTGGACATGTCTCTGTCTGTTGCGGGCAGGCGTTGATGCTCAGCTATATGCCATCATTGGTGACGCGTTACAGATCAGAGCATCGGGGCGTGACATTCAGTGTGTCGGTAGCTGACAGACAACAAGCTGCTTTGTCACTGATGGATTTCTCCACAGATGTGGCAGTGATATTCGAGCCTGAATTTGTTGCGGGTGTGCAAGTCATGCTGGAAGTACCACAGCGCATACATGCCATTATGCGTCGTGATCATCCTCTGGCGAGTCGCCGTGAGGTGAGGCTAAGTGAATGCGCGGCATATGCTCTGGCTCTGCCCAGTCAGCGTTCAGGCATCAGGCATCTCCTGGACAGGGCAGCAGCCAGATTGTCGCTGTCGCTGCCCACCGCACTGGAATCTGACAGCACGGATTTTCTGCTGCAGGCGCTGCGAGCAGAACCGATGATCGCGTTTCAGATTCCTGTGGCGTTTTCCGTGCGCGGACCCGGGGAGGGGATAGTGGCGGTCCCGGTACACCCTAACGACATACCGGCAGGCAAGCTCCAGATTCTGCAACAAAAAGGACGAAACTTGCCAGTTGCCGCAGCCAGATTTGCCGCCCTGATAGCAGAACAGCTGCATCTGGATAGTCCAGAGGGCATCGATGCGTAACATATAACGGCCTTTCGTAAAAAAACCGGATAATTCTTGATTTTATCTTGACACTCACTGCTCTCAAAGCCAGAATAGCGGGCTTAGTTCGGCGGCTACATAGCTCAGTTGGTTAGAGCACATCACTCATAATGATGGGGTCCCTAGTTCGAATCTAGGTGTAGCCACCATTTAAATCAGTCATTTAGCGGTTTAGTAGGATAAGACGATCAGCTCTGTCCTACTCCTGTCCTACCACGGTAACTATTGTACTGATGGACCCTAGGCCACTGCTGAGTCAGCCTTGAGCCTATGTAGGCTCGTCGTTAAGCTCGGTTAGATGTTCGAATATAATCGACCACAGAGCGTCATCATTAATCACACCAGCGGCGCAATCTTCCATTGTCCTGGCCAGCCTTTTGCCGTCAATTTCCAAGTCGTAGCCATTGTCACCAAGGAACACCAGCATTGACGCCAGTGCGGTTCTCTTGTTGCCATCATTGAATGAGTGCGCGCGGGATATTACGACAGCGTAGGTGGCAGCAATCTGAATTACGTCCATTTCAATCTGACCGTAAAATACTTGCTGTTCTACGCGGTTGAGGACGGATTCAACTGGCCGAGTATCATCTTCGCCACGCAACTGACCAGGCTCTAGGATAAAGTCATGAAATTCTCGAACCTCGGCAGCAGTAAGCCACCGGAAATCAGGCACTGCTGGCTTATCGTTTGGCCAGCAGAGAAAATGCTTCGCTGTGCTTTGTGGTTACGCGGATAAGCCGTGCCTGAGTGCTAGCAGTTGCGCCTTTAGCTGTTATCCGAGGCTGAACAGGGGCCTTCACGCCATTAGCGTTGGTTGTGGGTCTTTTGTTTGGCGGAGTTACTTTTGCCATTTTCCTGCCCTCGAATGTTAAGAAAACTTATGTACTATATGGGCTGTCCCAGTTGTTCACAGGGAACTTTATGCACCCACACTTTACGACAGTATCGGCATAAATGGTTCAAAAATGACGCCAACACCACAAAAAGGTGAATAGACGCGCAACTATGACGTTTCTAGCTGATTTACGTGTGTTTGCGCTAACGTGATTGTCTGCAACGACAGCAAACGATACCAGTGTCAGGTTGAGATATGGCACCCACGACAAAACAGCAGTGTGACGAATGGCTGGCAGAGTTCCAAGCCGTTGCCGCCGAGTGGGGTGGTGTCTGCCGGAGCACTAAATACGTCAATCAGCGCACTAAGCTGGAATTCTGTTGTCGCCGTGGCCACCTGTTCAGCTCCCTGCCGATGAACGTCTATCACAAAGGCTCGTGGTGTCCGCACTGTTCGGGTGACGCTAATCTGGGTCATCAGGACGCTCGAGACGCTGGGGCTGATCTGGGGTGTGTCTGCCTGTCCACTGAGTATGAAAGCGTCCACAAGCCTCTTCAGTGGTGCTGTGGCAAAGGTCACGAGTGCACCGCATCGTTAACATCTGTCAGGACAATGGGCGCATGTTGCATGGAGTGCCAGAAACTCGAATTGTCAGAGTTTCAACGGCTGGCTGATTCAATAGGCTATCCGCTCGATTGCGCCCTTCGTGAAATTCAGTTCAATTGCCATTGATTCTCACCTGTCCTACTTGTGTCCTACCCATGTCCTACCCATGTCCTACCACTGAGGTTATTTGTGGGCAAGGTCTATTAAGTCAGGTTGAGAGTATAAGCTATTGAATATAATGCGTAACCAGTGGTGTTAGGGTTGTTCATAACGTTTTGTTAAGCGTTGTTAAGTCATTGATTTAACAATGCGCCCATCACTCATAATGATGGGGTCCCTAGTTCGAATCTAGGTGTAGCCACCACTTTTACTAAGTCATTGATATTCAAAAGCCGCCATAAGCGGCTTTTTTTATGTCTATAGAGATATTAAACTGCACCAGTCATCGATTTACAACGTGTCGAGCAGAGAATCAGAACTTCACGGATGTCAGAGAAGTGCTGTTGGCGTTGGCTTTCCATGACAACGAGCAGCTTGGACTGAACTGCGATGAGGGCTTAGGACGAAATACATCACTGGGCTTTAAGCCTAGCGGCCCCGGGATATCGGTTCCAGTACCCTGTACCGCCAACACCGTCACTCCTCGGCTACATCTGTCTATCTGTCACCGAACATGTCGCCGAAGCCGCCAAGCACCGAACCCTCACCTTTGGATCTGCCAAAAGATGCTGCTTGCAGCACACGATTGGCAAGTCGGGAAAAGGGAAGACTTTGCAGGTAGACAGTTCCTGTGCCTTGAAGGGTTGCCAGAAACAATCCCTCGCCACCGAATACCATCGACTTCAAATTGCCGGCCCGCTCAATGTCATAGTCAATACCGGTCGTGAACGCTGCAAGGCAACCGGTATCTACTCGAAGTGTTTCGCCACGCAGTTCCTTTTTGATCACAGTGCCTCCAATATGTACAAACGCTTTACCATCGCCCCTAAGGCGCTGCAGGATGAATCCCTCTCCTCCGAAGAAGCCAGCGCCTAATCGTTTCTGGAATGTGATGTCGATCGAAGTACCAAACGCTGCACATAAAAAGGCATCTTTCTGACAAATCAGCTCTTCACCTAATGAGGCCATATCCAGCGCAATGATTTTTCCGGGGTACGGTGCTGCAAATGCCACTCGCTTTTTTTCAGTGCCTGCGTTGGTGAAGTGCGTCATGAAGATGGATTCGCCCGTCAGTACGCGTTTCCCTACGTGTAGCAGTGAATCCAGAATGCCGCTGACAGGCTTCGAACCATCACCCATGCGTGTCTCGAATTCGATGCCCTGTTCCATATAGTTCATTGCACCTGCTTCAGCAATAACCACCTCGGAGGGGTCCAGTTCAATTTCGACGATCTGCATGTCATCGCCAAATATTTCGTAGTCCACTTCATGACACTTCATCATCAATCTCCTTAGGGGGCGTGAACTAATAAACTATACCCCAGTGTTCTTCAGCAGGTTCAACTTTCACCAAAAGCGTTCTCTACGCATCCGGTTTTCAGCCATGCAAGGTTGTGGCATGGAACGAAGATGGCCATCGATTCAGCTGGCTGATGAAATTGCGCTCAAAGCAGGGTACTGCAAGCGTTGTCGTGATTAGTGAGAATGGTCAAAGAGTTGTAGTTGATCCGGCAGACCACCTCAATCGCAAGCAAACGCGCACCATGGCCTGTATTCCTGATCTGCTCTGGTAATTTGCACAATACCTTGAAACGCAGCACAACCAGGATGGTAATATCGAGGCGGCAGTTTACGCGGAAGCCATGTGTTCTTTGAATACACGAGAGCCAGCGCCTTTTGTTACCCGCCTGGTGGATCTTTCTAGCGTAAAACGCGATGATCCAGTAACCAACTGGGTCAGACCGTTGACAAAATCACTGTCCGATCTTTTCTTCTAAGGAGGGTCGGGTGCTTAACTCGGACTATTCACGAAAGTTGTTTTGAACCGTACTACATCAGCACTGCGGGCCTGGGAAAATCATATCCGAGCATTTGCGACATTATGCTCAGAGCCCCGTGAGAGTGTCGCATTTGATAGCGATTCAAACAGCTATGAGTTGAGTGGTATGACTGTGGGTGTCAAGGACATCATTGACGTTATTGGCCTCCCAACCCGTAATGGGAGCGAGGTCTGCCGCAATGCGGAGCCCGCTAACGCGGATGCAACGGTCGTCGAATCGTTAAGAAACGCGGGTGCCTGTATTGTTGGCAAAACGACCACAACGGAATTCGCATTCACTGACCCGACCGATTGCCGAAACCCCTATGATTTAACACGTACTCCCGGCGGATCAAGTAGCGGTTCCGGTGCAGCAGTTGCAGCCGGCATCGTTGATATGGCACTGGGAACTCAAACTGCAGGATCATTATGCAGGCCTGCCGCCTACTGTGGTGTCGTTGGATTCAAACCAACATACAATGCATTGCCCATCAAAGGTGTCACACCTCTGGCTAAGAGCTTTGATACGGTGGGCATCATCGCTATTTCTGTCGATGTTGCCCGCAGAAGTTTTTTGACAATGAACCAGTCAACGCTCCAGAAAAGCAAGGATAAGCCTGTAATTGTTAGTTCCGTGATGCCCACCCAAACAGTAGCCACAGCCGAGACGCTAGAGGCCCTTTACACCGCCTCGCAGGTACTGGAACAACAGTGCACTAATATCACCGATTTTGTTATCCAGCAAAGTGTCAGCGACATAGTGTCTGCTCATCGTACTGTCATGAATGCTGAAGCTGCACAGGCACATCATCAGCTTATGAGACCGGGTCACAACCTACTGTTGCGGCCAAAATTCCGAGCCGGACTTGAAGCTGGCGCTACCGTGTCTGCAGCGGAACTGGAAGCAGCACGAGGCCTGTTGTATCAGGCAAAAGTGGATTTTTGGTCACAGCTCAAGGGCATTGACGTAATTTTGACTCTGCCCGTGCCAGATGCAGCGCCATTACTGGATGAAACAACCGGCTTTCAGGATTGGTTGACACCCTGGACCGTGTTTGGTGGACCCTTGATTTGTATACCTTGGGGCATAGACAGCCTGGGCAGGCCAAAATCAGTCATGTTAGCGGCACATCCTGGACATGACAAACAGGTATTGGCAATGGCACAGCAGTTAGAGCTACTAGCACCGCGTTTGCCTCGCCCTGCCGCACCACGTGTTTAGCTATGAAGTCTAACGATTGCGTCAACTTCAACTTGCGCGTTGCCTGGCAGGCCACAGACGCCTACAGCCGTGCGCGCATGCCAACCGTGCTCGCCAAAGACACCGATAAAAACTTCTGTAGCGCCATTGATGACAGCCGGGCTGTCAGCAAAGCCTGATTGGCAATTCACAAACCCGCCCAGACGCAGGACACAATCAACTTTATCAAGATCTCCACTGCAGGCCCCTCGTAAACGATAAAGTAGATTGAGAGCACATATACGGGCCGCTAACTGTGCCTCTGCAATTCCTTCCGGAGAGCTGGACACCGGCCCAATATGCGTCACCTCTCCAGCCCATTCGCATATTTGACCTGAGAGATAGACAACACTGCCATCTCTACGATAGGGGTGAAACTGACCACGCGGAAGCCAGTCAGGGGGAAGCTCCAGTCCTAATGCTCGTAAATTCTCTTCAGCTTTCGACATGATCAACCAGATATAGGCCACGTCGCGCTGGAGGCTTGGGAGCAGCACTCAACAATGCTTTGGTGTACTCATGTTGAGGTTCTCCCATTACTTGCTGGGTTGGGCCTTGCTCTACAATTTCACCGTCTTTCATCACAATGACATGATCACAAAGAAGACGAACCACATGCAGATCGTGACTAACAAACAAATAGCTCATTCCAAGCTGAGCACGTAAATCGCAGAGCAGATTTAATACAACTGCTTGAATGGAGACATCGAGCGCCGCCGTTGGCTCATCCAGCACCAGGAATTTGGGCGCAAGCGCCACCGCTCTCGCGATTCCTACACGCGCCTTCTGACCACCTGATAATTGATGAGGGAAACGATCAAGCAACGGTAGAGGCAGTCCGACAAGTGTCGCCAGCTCTTCAATCCTTGCAGCCAACTTGACTCCTCGCATGGACTCTAGCCTGCGTAAGGGTTCCGCTATGGTCTGTCGCGATGTGTGGCGAGGGTTCAGACTATCAGTCGCGTCTTGGAACACCATCTGGATATCAGCGCGACGTTGATCCTTGACAAATTTGGCGCAGGGGACGTTAGCAATGTCCTGTCCGTCAAAGAGTATAGCTCCGCTGCTCGCATCCATCAGTCGTACGAGGATTTCTGAAGTGGTGGACTTACCACAACCGCTTTCTCCGACCAATCCAACACTTTGACCTTTATTGATACTAAACGAGATACCTTTTACCGCACGCACAGGCCCGGATTTTCCGTGATAGGTCTTTACCAGATTACGAACTTCCAGCAAGGGCGTGTCTTGAATGGTACGTAACGGTAGGGGTGTTCTGTCCTCCGGCGGAAGCAGACTACGAATGCTTTCACCAGTGCGTGGGGTAGCATCAACTAACTTGCGGCTGTAGAAATGTTGTGGATTCGAGAAAATGCTGACGGGGTCACCTTGCTCAACAACCACTCCGTCTTTCATCACCATAATCCGGTCACAGTATTCCGCAGCAAGACCAAGATCATGCGTTATTAAAATACTGCTCATGGCTCGTTCCCTGATCAAGTCACGGACAAGATCCATTACCGCCTTTTGCGTAGTAATGTCCAGACCTGTTGTCGGTTCATCGGCAATCAGCAATTTGGGATTGCAAGCAAGCGCGATAGCACACACGATACGTTGACACATGCCACCTGACAACTCAAAGGGATAGGCGTCATATCGGTTTTCAGCATCATTAATACGAACCGCTTTTAGAGCTTCAATTGCTTTAACGCGTGCATTGTGGCGTGTAGCACGTAAATGTTGACGCAACACATCTTCGATTTGATGACCCACTTTACGTATGGGATTCAGCGCGGCCCGAGGGTTTTGAAAGATCATGGAAATCTCGCGCCCACGGATATTGCGCATATCACGCTCCGGTGTGCGCTTAAGATCCACACCCGAGTATGTCAACTCCCCCGTCTTGATGTTCCCTCCCTCGTCGAGAATACGCATTAAGGCATAGGCGGTGACCGATTTACCAGATCCACTTTCTCCGACAATACCGAGTATTTCCCCTGCCTGGAGCTCAAAACTAATTCCACGTACCGCGTTTACTTCGCCTCGACGTGTCTGAAAAGAAACGGCCAGATCACTAACACTCAACATGGCCTATGTTCTCTTGCGCGGGTCGACGATGTCACGCAAGCCGTCCCCCAGCAAATTGAATGTAAATACCGCAATCATCAACCACAATCCGGGGAACACGGCTAGCCACCACTCGCCGGACACGATAAAGTTTGCCCCTTCAGCAACCATGATGCCCCACTCCGGCGTTGGGGGGCGAACGCCCAAACCGATGAACGACAAACCTGCTGCGTTCAATATTGCCCAACCCATATTGAGAGAGACCTGAACCATCATCGGCGGCAGTGCATTAGGAAAGATATGCATGGCCAGCACTCGTATATCAGAATTTCCCGATAGTTTCGCCGCCCTTACAAAGCCTGCATCACGACGAATATTCACTTCTGCTCTTACCAGGCGCGCATAGAACGGCATGTTGATAATAGCCGTTGCGTATATGATGTTTTCAATGGTGTTGCCCAATGCAGCAACGATCCCCATGGCCAGAACGAACAATGGGAAAGCCATGATCGTGTCCAGAAATCGATTCAAAACGATGTCGAGCCAACCACCCCAATACCCGGCAATTGCGCCCAGTATCGATCCAGCAATAAATGATAGCGCTACAGCTGCTACCGAAATCGACAGGTCAAGGCGGGTTGCCACAATGACCCGACTAAAAACATCTCGACCCACGTTATCAGTACCGAACCAGTGTGCCCAGGATGGTGGCTGTAGCGCATTGATGGCATTCGTTTGCAAGGGATCATAAGGCACAAACGCAGGGCCAAAGAAGGCGCATGTGATCAGAAATGCAAACATGCCAAAAGCCAGCAATGTGACTGGATTCCCGCGCAGAACGTAGATCAGATGGTCCAGGGTGCTTGATGTCTTCACAGTGGTAGTGGACACCAGGTCGATAGAGAGATCGCTCATTTGGCAGCAAACGCTATGCGAGGATCGATTGCGGTATACGCCAAATCAATGAGTAGGTTGAGCAATACGAACAGCAATGCCATAGCCAGCACAAATCCTTGAACCGCCGCATAGTCAGACACAACCAGCGCCTCAACAGCATAAGAGCCAATACCCGGCCACGCGAATACCTTCTCAACCAGAACGTTGGCACCCAGTGCAAATGAGAACACCATGCCTAAAGTGGTAACAACGGGTAGCAAAGCGTTACGAAATGCATATCCATACAGTACTTTGCGATGGGTCAAACCTGCTGCACGCGCGGTGCGTATGAAGTCCGACGACAGCGCAGTCAACATGGATGCTCTAGTCATTCTGGCGATGGGTGCCAAGGTAAACAATGCCAAAGTCCCGGCAGGTAGAATCAGCTGTTTTGCAGCGCCACGCCAGGTCTCCCAATCGCCCATCAATGCCGCGTCAATCAGATAGAAACCCGTAACACGGTCTGGAGAGAGATAGATGAAATCCAGGCGGCCCAGTGGCGATGGAGCTATACCTAACAAATAGTAGAAGATATAAATAAGCAAGATGCCGGTAAAAAACGTGGGCAACGACACTCCGGCCGTCACTAGCACTCGACAAAAGTGATCAACCCAGGTACCGGGTCGAGTGGCCGCAAGCACGCCTAACGGAATTGCGATCACACACGCTAGAACCAAGGCTACGGCAGTCAGTTCAAGGGAGGCTGGCAGTCGGTTGGCCAGATCGCTGGCAACAGGTTGTCCGCTGGTCATCGACTGACCTAAATCTCCCTGGAGCAAGTCACCTACGTAGATAAAGAACTGTTGTAATAACGGTTTGTCCAAGCCTAAGGACACTCGTGTCTCTTCGATAGAGGCCGCATCTGCTGCAACCCCGGCGAAATAGACGGCAGGGTCTCCCGGCAAAGCGCGTGTCAGCAGAAAGCTGATAATCACGACGCCAATGACAACGGGAATAGACTGCGCGCATCGCATCAGTATCGCGCGCAGTCTAGGGTGTTTGGGCACGTTGATTATGTACGCGTAATCGGACGTACATCCAGTTGGCGGTGGAACCAGAATTCGTAACCGTTTGCTCCATTAGCAGCAACATTCAATGCTGGTTGATACAGAGGAATGCGCGGTAAATCATCCAGCACAATCTCGAACATACGCTTAATCTTTGGTGCGTACTCAGGATCGTCCATAGGCATATGCAACGTTGCATTCACCAGATCTTCTATTTCCTGGTTCAGGTAATTAGATGAATTAAACAAGTGTCCGTGCTGATACGCCCAGAAAAAATAGTAGTCTGGTGTATTCAACCAACCACCAAAGTTCTCTAGATGCAACGGAAGACGCTTCTCAACGAGCACAGCAGTCCGCCAGTTCGCCCCAGGAATCTTTTCGATCTCAACAGTAATACCTATTTTTCCTAGTGCCTCTTGAATCAGCAGTGCTGTTGGCTCCATCCAGGAAGCCAGATCGAGGCTTATGGACAAAGGAACTTCAAAACCTTCAGCGTAGTCAGAGGCTGCCATATACTCCTTGGCAATAGCCAAATCCGTATAATACTGCGTTTTACGAGGCCAGGCTATATCCGTTATTTCCTCCTCACCACCGTATAAAGGAAGACCTCGCCCATAGGCTGCTGCTTGAAAGATATCGTCATACGGTATAGCGTAGGCAATTGCCTTACGTACGTTTGCATCTTGAAAGGGTTCAAAGCTGAAATTGGGACACAGACAATGGATGCAATTTTCTACAGGCGTTGAAAACACATCGATGGTTTCTGCCAGCTCTGCTGCGTCTTTGTCTGGAATACCGAAGGCCATTTGCACGTCACCACGCTCGACCAAAGCACGCTGTGTCGCAGGGCTTGGCACTTCACGAACAACAACACGCTTCAGCGCTGGCAAAGGCCCACCAACCCAATCATCATTACGCTCGTAGACCAATTGTTCACCTGGTGTCCAACGGGCCACTTTGAAAGCCCCAGATCCTGCAGGGGTTGTATGTAGATACTCCAGTGCCCAAGGGTCTTCTTCTGTGGCATTTTCCAATGCTTCGACCGAGTTCATAATATAGGGTACCGGCACAGCCAAGTCAGGTATGGTCAGTTTCGAAGGCCGATCAAGTGTGATAACGAACGTGACTTCATCAATGGCTTCAAATTGATCTGGACGCTCCAAGCCACCCGCTTTCATTTGCACCGTTGGGAATCCACCGACTGACACTGCGCGGTCGAATGACCATTTAACGTCTGCGGCGGTAACGGCACGACCGTCCCAGAATTTGGCATTGGGCTTGATCTTGAACGTCAGCACAAGACCATCATCTGATACCGTCCAGCTTTCTGCCAGTTCAGGTTCGATCACGGAATAATCGTACGAATATCCACCTCCAACTGCCTCTTTAGTACCGAAAGACACCAAACGGTCATAGCAATTTACACCAACCTGGTAAGAAGCGCGGCTAGTTCCAGAGCGATGAAGATCTAATGAGTTGATGGTCTGCCCAGTCACGACAACGAGCGTATCTGATCCTTGGGCACTAGCTGGCATCCATTTCAGAAATGGCAAAGCTGACGCCGAGGCACCTATTTTTAACAAGTTTCTTCGTGCTTGAAAATCAGTCATTTCTAACCCTCTGGCTATCGGTGCATATGGTGAGATTTTAAGATGCGCCATAATGGGTCAAGGAACTGACAACCTCCAGTGCTAATAAGACAGCGGCCTGATGCAAAAAATGCAGCAGTACGACTTAAGCGTCTCTCAGAACAGCGTCACGCGTGATCACGATTTAGCGATCGCCTGCTGAAAAATACGGCGTGTTGTTCTGCTTTCAGAACATGCCTGACAACATTCAACAATAGTCCGGATACTGAGTTCTGGAATTTATTCCCAACGGTGCAATTGTTTGAACAAGCAACACATCCCTACACACAAGAGCTGGTCGATGCGGTTCCCGGGCGAGAGTGGAGCAGCCGACGTGTACTGGCGATGGGAACTTCTCTGGCGGCCTGAACCTCTTGAAACTGGATTGCCTAGTCCCCGAGGTTGGCAGGCACTACCGATAGTGTGCTAAACGATACTGGACGGCTTTTCAAGTTGCTCCATCAGATCGTTGTTCCACTCTCCGTCTACATGGAAGTGCGCAGCAGCACCTAGATTGATCGCTTCAATGAGGTTGTGGTTAACGTAAGCATAGAGCCCGGGTTGGAGAAACCGGTAAAGTGATGAGCCTGCGGAGCCGCCCCGTATGAACCAGGTTTCCAGATCTTTCTGTGGAGGGTTGTTGAATTTTCCCGTCTCCCAGGCATAGTCTGCGTGGCCGCCAATCAGGTGTGGTCGCGTGTCACGATTCGCCTGGGAATGCACGATTAGCACCGTCTCACCGACAGTCGCTGTCATTGCATTATCACCGGTCAACGCGCCAACACTTCCGTTGAATACGACATGCGAAGGAATGAGGCCGTTCATCGTCTTGATGCTGTCGGCAAAGGATTCCATCAGCGTGCCGTAATCCTTGTAATGCCCGCTTTGATCCTTGGGTATATAGAAGTCATTCTCACCCACGTAATACACCTTGTCATAGCTCAATGGTTCGCCCAGTTCGTCCTTGAGACCATCGCGAGGCAGGACCATAATGGTGCCACTCATACCTGACACGACATGCCAGGGAATCATGGGGCCTCCTGGTGCGCAGTGATAGACGAAAGTGCCTGCACGGGTTGCACGAAAGCGTAGTTTTACTTTTTGTCCTGGCTTCACAAGGGTAAGCTCAGCACCACCCATCGCGCCCGTGGCGGCATGAAAATCGATGTTGTGAGGGAGGATGTTGGTACTGGGATTGATTAGTGTCAGTTCCACATAATCATCTTCATGCACCACCATCATAGGCCCCGGCACGGAGCCATTAAACGTCATGGCCTGAAGCGTGGTGCCAGCATTGTCGATGACCATTTTCTTCTCTTCAATGGTCATGGTGAATTCCACCACCTTTGGCCCTTCACCTGCTATTTGCACGTGTGCATGGACAAACGGCGGCTTAACGAGATCAACCTTTACTCGAGGCAGTGATTCAACATCCACAGCCTCTTCAACCTGAGAAGCCTTTGTCGATCTTGCCAATGAGTTCTTTGTCGCGAGAATCGGACTGGCAACGACAGCTCCCATTGCTCCTTGTAACAACGTTCTACGTGTAATCATAGGGTGATCCTGTGGTGAAACGATCGGATTCACCTGAATTTTCGAGCATCAGGTTACACCCACCGTACTCCCCTAGGCTGACCAGCGTATTGATTGAGATCAATGCTGGCAACTCACGTTGTTTCGAGTGCCTGGTCTGTTTTCAGTCCATAGTGCGTTAAGTACTTTCCGGGGCTGACATCGAACAACTCGTATAAATACTAAGGCGCTCAAGTGTTATGTAAGATAAGGTGCTTCGACCAACCGTTATTTGTAGATGATTGTTCATCATCAGAAAATGTACTCAGGGTGATTCGCAGCCTTGTGAAAAATCCAATTCGAGGGAAGTAACTGACAATGGCTACACATCATGCAGTATCCGGAGAAATCGTAGATCTGAAGACGTGGGCAAATGATCTGGATACAGAGAAAACAAAGGTGATATTCAAAACTGTGGGTTTGGAAGTAGCCCGCTTAGTGATCGAAGCCGGAGTGGACATGCATCATTCTAATTTCTGCAGTGTGAAAGGTGCGTCGGTTTTTCACTGTATCGAAGGACATGTCACGCTCAAGACAGTGCAGGAAGAGACGTCACTGAAACCAGGTCAACTGGTTTTTCTCGACGCGGAAGTTGAGCACGCGTTGATTGGCGTAGAAAAGTCTGTTGTCTTACTCACTATAAGTTTATGAACTATTAATGAGATGGTAGGCGCTGGATGGGAGAGTTCCTATTTACCGACGACGTCCGCACTAAGCGCACAGTGACGATCAGGAGGCAGCTTAGTCAGTTTTTTTATCCATTATAATTCGTCGAGGATATACGTGTATCCTGCCGCGAGCCAAAATCGACTGATTATCATCTTCAGGCAGGTCGGCTGAAAAGGCTGTTGACAGGCTATGAGCAAACGACTCAGTTAGAAACGGTCGAGAAGCCTGCCGAATAAAAGTGACCGCGGATGGTCATAAACCTTGAAAGCCTGTGACAATTGGCCAGGCAAGATCATTCAACAGAGCGGTGTCTTGCAGGACCCATTGGCTTCAACCCCGCTTTCGGCTATCGTTGACTCAAACCAATAGCGAGAGCAAGGCGCATGATTCGTACAGGTGTAGTGGGTGTTGGCGATATGGGCAGTGGTCTTGCGAAGAACCTTGCTGCCGCCGGTTTCCCAACAATTGGGTATGACCTGAAACCTGTGCGTATGCAGGCTTTGCCAGAACTGGGTTGTTCACCGGCTGCCTCGGTTGCCGAGGTTGCGGACAATTCCGATGCGGTGTTTGTCATGGTAATGACGGGAGATGAAGCCAAGTCTGTCATTCTTGGCGAGAATGCGCTAGTTTCACGATTGGCAAAGGGCAGTGCCGTCATTCTCAGTGCCACTATTAAACCGTCTGAGGCGAGAGAAATCGGTGCAGCCATGCAAGGCTCCGGCATTCATCTTATCGATACACCAGTCTCTGGTGGCTTTCCTGGCGCACAAGGTGGCACGCTTACAATGATGGCTGCGGCCAGTGAATCAGTCCTGAATGAGTTTGCACCGGTCATGGAAGCAGTCTCCAGCACCATTCATCATGTGGGTGATAATCCCGGCGATGGACAAGTGGTGAAGGCTTGTCTGCAATCGTTGATTGGAGCTATGTTCTCTGCCACGTTTGAAGCGGCAGCACTGGCAGCCAAGGCAGGGGTCAAGGGTGAGATTCTGCACAAGGTTGTATCTACATCAAGTGCCGGTTGCGGTATCACCAGTAACGCTCTGGAAAAAATCATTGATCGTCAGTTCGAAGGTACCGGTAGTCATATTTCCACCATGCACAAGGATCTCACCATATCGCTGGATCTTGCCAATGAACTGGGTGTGCCTTTGCACACGGCGGCAACTGCCATGCAGCTTTTTCATGCTGGAAAAACACGGTACCCCGATGGTGACAACTGGGTGGTCACTCGCGTTATCGAGGAAATCGTCGGTGCAGAGCTGCATCGTTAGCACCGCGTCGGTGTAGTGTTGATTTCCATGCGGCCCGCTGCAAAGGCCGCCATTGTTGAACAGTAGAGTTGCAAGCCATGAAGCTAGGTGTCATCTGTGACGGTATAAGCCGGGATCTCAAACACACCCTCAAGGTGATGAATGAATTCAACCTTGAATATGCCGAGTTGCAGTACATCGGTGACAAGGAAGTAGGGGATCACACGGCGACAGAAATCCGGGAAATAAAAGCACAGCTTGACGGCAACGGTACGCCAGTGTCATGTATTTCCCGACATGTATTTTCCGGTATGAGTTCGGCAAATACTCCTGGCGATAGCTTACATACCTCTCATATGGATTCTCTGAAACGGGTCATGGAGCTTGCTCACACAGTGGGATCACCTCTGGTGCGTATCATGAGTAGCAGAAAGGAACAGATACTATGGGGCTCAGGCGGTGCCGAAAAATGGAACGTTGCGCATGGCGCCTGGGATCGCCTTTTGCCTTTGATTGCCCCTGCTGTGTCTCTGGCTCGCGAGGAGGGAATCACACTGGTTGTCGAAACCGGCAACGGTACAATGGTCAACTCGAACTATACGGCACGAAAACTCATTGATGATCTTGACGCACTGGATATACTAAAAGTGTTGTGGGACCCAGCCAATAACTGCTGGTGCCATGAGCAAGCCTACCCCGATGGTTACAACGAGCTGGAGGGAGGCTATCTGGGTCACGTCCATATCAAGGATGTACAAGTCGATACACCTCGTGCAACGCTTGAGGTACGTGAAATGGGGCATGGCCAAATGGCAGACCAGTTTCAGTTGATTGCCGATGCCTTGCGTACAGATGAATACTCAGGTGTCGTCTCATTCGAGAGTGTATTCCACACGGGTGATAGCGATTTTGAAGCGGGTTTTCGGCAATGCATCGGTAAATTTCGGGAGCATTTTGGCTGATGAGCATTATTGAACTCCATTGGACATCCACCGATGACTGACATTGCTGTTCTGGGTGCCGGCATGGTGGGCATTTGCACCGCGCTGGAGTTGCAGTCCCGTGGGCACGATGTCACCGTCATAGACAGAGTCACTCCGGGATCAGAAACTAGTTTTGGCAACGCGGGAATCATCCAGGCCGAAGCCGCGGAACCCTACCAACTTCCCAGAAATGCGCTAACGATGTTTCGAATAGCGCTCGGTCGGACCAATGATGTGACATGGTCATTGTCGGGTTTGCTATCGATGTTGCCTGCCTTACAGCAATACTATCGGTATTCGTCGGCGCGCTCGCATGCTGAAATCTCGCGTCACTATGCGCAGATGACCACGCAATCAACTGACGATCATCAGCCTTTGATAGCGGCGGCAGAAGCAGACTACCTGATTTCAAAAACGGGTCTGAGCTGTGTTTACCGGGATCGTCGCCAGCTGGATAATGACGCGGCAGATCTGGAGCGTCTGACTAGGCAGTATGGCGTCCAGTCAAGAGTGGTGGACGGAGAAGAATATCGCCGTGAAGAACCCGCATTGACCAACAGTATTGCCGGTGCCATACACTGGCCACAAAGCTGGAGTTGCACCAATCCCGGCTTGTTGTCGCAGAAATATGCTGACCTGTTTCGTCAGCGTGGTGGACACGTCCTGCGTGGAAACATAGAGCGGCTGTTGCGATGTGGCAACGGTTGGGTTGTCGACGGTGTGTCATCGGGTATGCGGGTAAAGGCGGAAGGGATAGTTGTATCGCTAGGACCCTGGTCGCCGCAATTACTCTACCCATTGGGATATCGGATCTCGATGATCTACAAGCGTGGTTACCATGCCCAGTACTCGGGTGAGTCTCGTCTGCATCGACCCTTTCTGGATGTCGAGAACGGTGTGGTTGCGCTCTCGGTGGAGCAGGGGCTGCGGGTGACCTCGGGTGTGGCACTCGTTGGGCAAAACGAAAAACCCGATTACCGGCAGTTGAATCGTGGCGTAGCCGGATTATCGGAAATAATCGAATTGGGTCCACGTACTGATGAGCCTATCTGGTTCGGAACGCGTCCCTGTCTGCCCGATATGTTGCCGTTGGTCGGCATGGCTCCACGGTATCCGGGTCTCTGGTTCAATTTTGGCCACGGACACCAGGGTTTCACATTAGGGCCTTCAACAGCAACCTGTCTGGCAGATGCAATGGATGGGAAGAGTACAGCGTTGCTTTCTGCGTTATCTCCAGAAAATAGAGTTTGATTTGTCCCATCGCAACTTGAAGTTGCAGTGAAATTCTCACGCCGATTTCGAGGCGCAGCGGTCTACCGATGAAATGGTCGAATCGCGATGCAAGATTGCCAGACAGTCCAAGAAAGATGTCTGATAGCCGGTTTGTGGTCTCAAGGCGCGGATGAAGGCTGCGAGGCTCGTTTCCCTCTGAGCAGCGTCCCGTTTAACGTCCTCGCCTATACTAAATATTTTTTCGTAAATAAATATTCGTTTCTGCATCTTTTTGGGTAGGGAAATCGTTTATTTAATTAGCGGGTTGATGAAGTACAACTGGCTGGATAAACCCGCTCGCGTATCGGAACTGGAAATATTAACGTTGAATGAATAGGGCGCTGTGCACCAAGCTAGTCCTGCAGGTTTGGTAAATACTTGTCTCGGAGGTGGTTTTTAAAAAATCCCGCACAAGACTTCAAGGCACAGAACATTAACAATTGATGAACAGGTTCGGGGCAAAGATGGCGCAGGTATTAAGAATGAGGCATGCGGAAAATGACGGCACCGTTTGTTAACGAGAGTGTCTGGCTCCAGACAGTGGTAATACTCTGTGTATAATAAATACTACAACGACTGGGCGAGCTATTAATGCAAGCATGGTGAGTCGCAGTTTGAGCAATAGCGCTAACCTGATAGCGTATACAGTGAGGAAGCGGGATTGCTTTTTTGCGCAATTGGTAAATAGTTTTTTTTAGAAGTGCATGTTGCTCACTGAAGATGTTTCTCAGAAAGGGAGAGCTGCTCGCGCATCGATAGCTCTAATGGAGTGGATGCATGTCCATGTACGATAGCGAAGTTCTGACATACGATTTTACGCCGAAGGCCCCAGCGGGGCACAAGGGGCTGATTCTGGTGTTGTCCGATCGCCGCGACGATACCTATCTCGTCTCGGAACTGTTGGGGCAATCGGGCTACGTTTGCGAAACGAACCCGGACTCCAAAGTCATTGATGGTAATGCCCTCTGCAATAGCAGTGCAGCCGGTTGTGAAATTGATGCCGTCAGGGAATATGCCGCAACCATTTTGTGTCATCGAACCCTAGGGCAGAGAGCCTCGGTTATTCCATCGCTCGAGCAACTGCCCGGGCGGCGTATCATAGCCATGACCGATTGCTCCGACGAGCAGATGGCTGTATCGCTGTTTGAGAGCGGAGCACATCACGTCTTCGACATGCGCGAGTCCGAGCATGTTTTACAGGCTCGTCTGCAGGCAGCCTTAAGACAACACTCTCATCGCGAGAGCAGCTCGTTCACCCTGGGTGACATACATTTCGATGTGCCCAAACGTCAGGTCAGTCGAGCGGGTGTGCGTGTCAATCTGAGCCCGAAAGAATATGATCTGGCCTATTACCTGTTCTCCAACAGAGACAGGGTCGTGGGCAACAGTGAACTGATGACATCCATCTGGTCACTGCCACCGAGTATGGATACACGCCGTATCGATACCGCAGCCTGTCGCCTGCGCAAGAAGCTGCAATTGTCAGCGTCGCATAGCTGGGAGCTCAGACGACTGCGTCGCATTGGCTATCAGCTGGTACCTGCAGGTGCCCCCGATGTTGCAGACTTACAGAGCCATCCTGATGACGATGAGTTTTCAGCCTCACTGCGCACCGCGGCAGGCTAATCGTTCACCTGAAACAGAATCTCAGTTTGTAGCGCAGAGTCTGACTCGTGGTCAGGCAATTTTCTCGAGAGCCTTTTTGCCGACACCAAGCCGACCAGCCGCCACTGCATTGCGGCGAATGGCCGTTGTCGGTCCCATCATGAACAGGTCGCCATTGCGGCCATTGAGTTGTTTTTTCACACCGGCTGCGCGGGCGAGAGCGGTTTGAGCGTCCAGGTGTGTGGACTCCCCGTGCACGGGAATTAGCAACTGAGGCCTGACCCAGTCATACAGAATGCGCAGTTCTTCAGTGCCAGGATGACCCGATGCATGAATGGGCAGTGGTGAACTGTCAGGTGTAATCACGTGAATTCCCCGTGCGTCCAGACGACTAATCAGGCTCTCAATACCCGCCTCGTTTCCCGGAATGGCCCTGGCACTGAATATAACTGTGTCACCAGCGTCCAGCGTCAGATCACGGAAGCTGTCGTGGCTAAGACGGTTCAGAGCAGTACGAGGCTCTCCCTGGCTTCCTGTGGCAACGAGCAGTAACGAGTTGCGTGGCAAATAACCCAGATGGCCCGATTCCACCAGTGTGGTGACGTCCGGCCAGAGGCCGGTGCTGCGCGCTGCCGAGGCGGTATTGATCAGTGATCGACCCAGTAAACCGATATGCCGATCAGTGGCTTTGGCCACTTCAGACAAGGTGTGCAGCCGTGCGATATTGCTGCCGAAACAGGCCACGATGACGCGTCCAGTGGCCTGCGACACGTGGTGGTGGAGGCCATCATACAGAGCTCCTTCGGATAGGGAATGTCCCGGCTGATCTGCACAAGTGGAATCACACACCATTGCCTGCACGCCTGATTCGCCAATGCCGCGGTACACAGACTCGCTATACTTGTGTCCTACCACTGGATCAGGATCCAGCTTCCAGTCGGCGGTATGGAACACACTGCCGGCATCGGTGCGTATGACAAGCCCACAGGGGCTGGGTATGGAATGCGTATTAGGTATCCATTCCACATCGAAAACACCAATATCCATCCGGTCTCCAGGTTCTATCCGGATAACCTCCACTTTTTTCTCAAGCCCTTGTTCTGCGAGTTTGCGGCGCAGCATTTCGGCGGTGAAGTCTGTGGCGTAGACGGGGCAGCGCAGCTGTCGCCACAGATGAGCTACCGCGCCAATATGATCCTCATGCGCATGTGTCAATAAGATACCTTGCAGTTGCTCATGACGTTCCGCAATAAAGGCAGGATCTGCCATCTGGATGTCATAGCCACTGCCGTTGGTGCCATCAGCATCGCGAAAGGTGACACCGCAATCGACCATCAGCCATTGCTCATCATGGCCGTAGAGGTTCATGTTCATGCCTATCTCTCCACAGCCGCCGAGAGGTAGAAACCAGAAATCGTGCGAGTCTGGGGTCATGGATAAAAGAGTTTCCCGTTCTGGAGTGGAGTGACATCAGGTACCATCACCGGTTCTACGCACATGTGCAAGCTTTGGTGGTCTGATCGATTCATGTATACATTGTTGATCGTGTTCTTGTTTGTTTCCATTGTATTTTCTTTTCTGTGTTCCATCTGGGAAGCGGTATTACTCAGTATTACGCCATCGTTTACACAGATGCAGATTCAGGAAGGTAGTGAGCTTGGCGCTTCCCTGCAGGAGTTCAAAGAAAATATTGACCGGCCGCTGGCGGCTATCCTGACGCTGAACACCATCGCGCATACGGCAGGTGCTATCGGTGTCGGTGCGCAGGCTACCAAGATCTGGGGAGCGTCGTTAGTGGCTACCGCCATCGTGCCGGTTGTCATGACGCTGGCTATTCTGTTGCTCTCAGAAATCATCCCTAAAACCATTGGCGCCAATTACTGGAAAGAGCTTGCAGGTTTTACCGTGCGATGCCTGAAGGTGGTCATGTGGGTTCTGGCACCGCTGGTGTTCGCCAGCCAGATCATTACGAAGGCCCTCAAGAAGGACAAGGATGCCTCAGTATTCAGTCGTGCAGATTTCACTGCCATGGCAGAACTGGGCACGCAGCAGGGCGTGTTCAACGAAGGGGAGTCCAGCATTCTGCAGAACCTGCTGCGCTTCAATACTATTCTGGCCAAGGACATCATGACGCCCAGAACGGTCATGATCGCCGCGGATCAGGACAGCAGCGCGCGTGATTTCCACGACACGCACCCTAACTTGCGTTTTTCTCGTATTCCGGTTTATGACCAGTCGCAGGATCACATCACAGGCTATGTGCTCAAGGATCAGATTCTGAAGAAGCTTGTCGACAAGAAAGACGGCGATGCCTTGTCTAGTATCCGTCGTGAAGTATTGGCGGTGAAAGAGACCTTTCCCATACCGGATCTGTTCAACCATTTCACAGCAAAGCGTGAGCATATTGCAATAGTGGTCGATGACTTCGGTGGTACAGCAGGTCTTGTCACCATGGAAGATGTTATCGAGACGCTCTTGGGGCTGGAAATAGTCGACGAACAGGATAACGCTTCTGACATGCAGGCGCTCGCGCGCAAGCAGTGGGAGCAACGGGCCCGCAGTGTGGGTCTGCTGGAATCAGAAGAAGAGCTACAGAGCGGTTTGCAGACCCTACAGGCTTCAGATAATTCAACTACGGTGAATCCGACAAATCCGGATGAGCCCGTTGGCTATACGAACCCGGACGATACCAGACCAACCAACGGATAGCCGTCTGGTGCAGTCATCGGGTTGTCAGCTCAGTCGCCGGATCGGATCAGCATCGGACCGGCGCCAGAGCTCTATTCTTCGTGAAGCACTGAGATGTCCGCAGCGGTTGTTCAATGAGCCTTCTTGCCTCGTAGTTTCTGTACCAGCATCACCGCGAGCAGAGCCAGAATTCCGGCCAGAATGCCAACGGTGGTATTCAACAACGTGGTGGTGATCTGTTCGGCTATTGAGCCGATGCCTTTGATATCGCCGAATACCGGTAATCCGGACACGCTACTGGCGGCAGATTCGATTTGTACTGCCAGCCAGTGAAAGCCGTGAGTAAGAATTCCGCCGCCAACGATAAACATGGCTGCAGTGCCTACGATGGACAGGAATTTCATCAGTATGGGGGCAAACCACAAGATGGCTCGCCCCAGTGCGGCGGCTGCACCATTGGCAGGGCTGCCGTCGTCTTTGGGCTTGGTGAGATAGAGTCCCGCATCGTCCAGTTTCACGATGCCTGCAACCAGACCATACACACCCACTGTCATGATGGCTGAGATGGCGATCAGTGTGCCTACTTGCACGCCGAATACGGCCGTCCCAACGGTCCCCAGTGCAATAACTATAATTTCGGCTGACAGTATGAAATCAGTGCGGATGGCACCCTTGATTTTATCTTTTTCAAGCTCAACCAGATCCACCTCCTCATTGGCTACGGCTTCGATCAGTTTTTTCTTGTGTTCCTCAGCATCGGCGGGGTGCAGAAACTTGTGGGCCAGCTTCTCTACCCCTTCAAAACACAGATAGAGCCCACCCAGCATCAGTAGAGGTGTGATGGCCCAAGGGGCTACTGAACTGATCAACAAGGCCAGAGGCACTAGTATCAGCTTGTTGACGGCAGAGCCCTTGGCAACTGCCCAGACTACGGGCAGCTCTCTCTCTGCCCTGACGCCCGTGACCTGCTGTGCATTAAGTGCCAAGTCATCACCCAACACGCCCGCCGTCTTGCGCGTTGCAATCTTGGTCATTGCAGCAACGTCGTCCATTATTGATGCGACGTCGTCTAGAAGTGTTAGCAGGCTGGTAGCCATGTGATGTCTCGACGGTAAAGAGTAATAGAAGGGTCAGGTGAACTGGCGAGTTATAGCGATCAGCGAAGCACGTCTATGATGCCTTGGCTGTAGTCCTCTGGACACACTTGCGTAAAAAGGTGTAAGACCGAAACGCAAAACGCCTACCCCGGAGGATAGGCGTTCGTCGTAGTACTACCGAACAACAACGGTTCGGTACTTACGCAGTAGGTACGTACGCACTGCACCAGCCAGCCTTCATTACTGCGTTGCCCGGGAATAGTGGACATGGGCCCATGTCTTCACCTTCAGCGCCGGAGTACAACGTGCAATTGCCGCAGTTCTGCTCAGCATTCTCAGACTCTGAGACGTACTGGAGCGCCTGCGCCTGCGCAGAGTCAGGATCAACGACAGGCATGTCAGCAGCACGACTTGGCAAGCTTGCTACCAGTGCACTAACAGGGATCACAGCTGCACCAGCTGTCATCAAGGATACAAATTTACGGCGTTTGATATCAGTCATGGATAATTCCTTCCAGTGTTATGTGGCTTGTGTTTCGCACACTATCATATACGACATGCCACAGACTTGGATGTTCACGCGTAAAAGATCATCAATCGTTAATTGAATTGAATCAATGACTTAACGCGAGTGAGAACCATTCTCGTTACGCTGATCAGGCGGTTGGTCTACGTGCTTGCGGAAGGTGACTGGGCTGCGGCCAACAGATCATATTGATGCTGGAAGTGTGCAATGAGCTGAAGGTGGCGTTTTAGCACCTCTGCACTGCAATGAGCTTTTACCGCGGGCAGATTCTTGATCAGTTCACGCAAGGTGCGTGTCACGTTATGCAGTTTGTTGTTCATGATTGCGCTCCATTCATTCGGCTGTTACTCGGTTATAGATTGTTTTCAGACAATTACAACCAGGCGTGGGAAGACAGTACGCTAGGGATGAGTAAAGGATTGATCGGCAGACGGTACAGCTCGATGAAGTTACGCGGCGGTAAGGGTTGGTAAACATCACACGGGTTTACAAAACCGCCGGCGATCGAGAATACTCAGCCGGCCTGAATGGGGGGCATGAGAGATAACACATCACCGTGGGCCATAGTCGTGCCGCTGTACTGGCTTTTCTGTACGACGTCGCCATTCAGGATGACGAGCAACCGTTCATTGCCCGACATCCCGAATTGTTCGAACAGCGCAGCTAGTGTGATGCCATTCTCAATATCAATGGTCTGCCGATTCCCTTTGCTGCCTGCTGGCAGGAAGCGCATCAGCGCTCCACCAAAGGTGACAACTATAGGCACGTTACTCAATGTGCGCGATATTCATCAAGGCCCAGACGAGCAAGGGTCTCGTCTGTGGGGTGACCATTGTCGTTCCAGCCCCGCAATGCATAGTATTCAGGCAGCATGATGTCGAGCTCTGCAACCCGGCCCTTGGCCACGCCACTGGGGCAGGGAGTTTCCAGTAAACGCGGGGGTAGCGTGTCGTCGGCTTTGCCAAGACCTGCCCTGAGGTTGAACAATCTCTCCAGGTTCCAGACGCGCTCGCCGGTTTGCATCAGACGTTCCTGTGTCCAGTCCTCACCGCAGGCCACACTGACCTGTTGTTGCAGTTCGTCTACGTCCCAGGCGGCGAGTGTGAACAGACAGATACCCATAGAATCGACCATGGCAATCTTGTCTTGTGAGTGTTTGCACGGCGCCGCCTTGCCATTGCCGCTTTGATCCGCCATGTCTTCAGCGAATACATCGTGCTTCAAATGACAGGCACCGCGGTTGCTGGTAGCGTAACCGAGTCCCATGCCTTGCTGGGCACGTGAATCGTAACCCGCGAATTCCTGACCTTTCACCACCATGGCAAGTTCCGGTCGGCCGAAGTGTTCGCACAGTCGCCGCGCACCCAGACCCAGCAGTTTGCCGAAGCCTTGGTGCAGGCCTGTTTTCTCGGCCGTGACGGTCAAGGCTTCCGCGTTGCCGAAGTTCAGCTCTATACCACCGGTATGTTCGGTGGTGATGATGCCTAGCTCGAACAGTTCCATGGCAGCGGCCAGTGTCACGCCAAAAGAGATAGGATCCATGCCGTGTTCGTTCATCAGATAGCCGGCAAAGGTCAGCGCATCGATATCGTCCACACCGATAACCGGGCCGAACGCAAACGCGGTTTCGTACTCCAGGCCGCCGGATGCATGGTGGTACTCAGGCCGGTCACGAATAGCCCAGTGATTCTTGTCGATATGGGCGATGCGGCCGCAACCGATCGTACAACCGAAACACGCCTTGTTAGTGATCAGGTTCTGGTGCCCGTTTTCCTTCACTTCCATCATGGCAGCCGGGTTGAGCTTGTCGGTGCCTTCGAATGAGACTTCCTGAAAATTGCGTGTGGGTAGGCCGCCAAATGCATTCATGGTGTCGATCATGGCGTTGGTGCCGTAGTCAGTCAGATCACGGCGCCCGGCACTGTCTTCGAGCAACTGATGAGTGTGCTTGACTACCTTCATGAACCGTTTGGCATCACTGACGGCAACGCCTTGGGTTCCCCTGACAGCGATAGCTTTCAGGTTTTTCGAACCCATCACAGCACCCACGCCCGACCTGCCGGCAGCTCTGTGTAAGTCGTTGACAATACAGGCATATTTGACGCCAGCCTCACCGGCAACACCAATGGAGGCGACCTTGATCTGAGGGTCCTGGTGAACTTTCTTGAGGGTCTCTTCGGTGTGCCAGACAGTTGTGCCCCAGTAGTCCTCTGCCGGCAGTATCTGTACCTCGTCGTCCTGAATCATGAGATAGACCGGTGTATCGGCGCGACCTTCCAGAATCAGCAGGTCGTAGCCTGCAAATTTGAGCTCTGCGCCGAACTTGCCGCCCGAATTCGAGCAGGCAATGGCGTTGGTCAATGGACCCTTGGTGACTACAGCATAGCGTCCGCCGGTTGATGCCATGGTGCCAGTCAATGGTCCAGTGGCAAATATCAGCGCGTTTTCGGGCGACATGGCATCCGCTGCCGGATCCATTCTGTCCATCAGGTAGCGCGTAGCCAGCCCGCGGGAGCCTAGATACTCATCTCTCCACTGCGCGTTGAGTGGCTCTACCCGGCTGAGACGAGTACTGAGATTGACGGTGAGAACCCGGTCGTGCCAGCTCATTGCCCAGCCCCTGCAGGTACCGCGTAGATGATAGCGCCAGTAGGGCAGGCTTCAGCGCACTTGGGATCGCCATCGCACAGATTGCATTTGGTGACTTTCCCGCTTCGTGTGTTGTAGTTGATGGTGCCGTAGGGGCACGCCATCGTGCACACCTTGCAACCCACGCAAAGGGAGTCATTAACCACTTTGGTGCCTAGTTCGTGATTGATACTAATCGCATCAGTAGGACAAGCGTGCAAACACCACGCCTCGTCACACTGTGTACACGTGTAAGGCACATTACGCTTGCCATGCTCAAACTCGAATACCTTGATGCGCGAAAAAGCAGGGGCGAATAATCCCTCATGCTCAAGAGAGCAGGCCAGTTCGCACTGGACGCAACTCGTGCATTTGTCGGCATCGAGAATCAGTTGTTTCAACATGCCGTGGGCCTCAAGTGTTTACAAGTCGATTGGAAGGGGATTGCTTGTACGCCTTGCTGTGGTGTTCAGCGCAACATCGTGCGTGCAGCCATGCCCAGCACGTCATCCCAGATAGAACCGTCGCGGTCGCCATCGAGCAGTGATGTGAGCAGGCCGCCGCTGCTAGCACGCGTTGTTGCACCGCCACCGCCGCCGCCAAGTACCTTCTTGCTCAGCGCTCCCATAACAAGTGAAGCCACAACAGGCAACATTTTTTTCAACAATGTGCTGCTCAGTCCGGACTGCTTGGATGCGCGGTTAGCCACTTCGCGGCTGACTTTTTTGTCACCGAAAATGTGGCCGAGAATGTCATTGCCGTCTTTGACGGTTTCGGTAGATCCGAGCGTCCCCGGTTTTTCCATATACTGTTTGTGGCTACCGGTACGCAGTGCTTCCAGCAGATCATCCATACCGGGCGTTTCCTGCGTGTTTTTTTGCAAACCCCGAGACAAGGCAGGAATCAGTCCTTCAACCGCTGCGCGGGTCTCTGCTTCACTCAAGTTGAAATTGTTCTGGACTTCGTCCAGCGCAGCCTTGTTTTCATCAGCAAACAGCACATCCAGGATATTGCTCATTGGTCGGTACACCATTGGTTAAACCACGAGAATATCACTGTGTCGGCTTTACTTGCGCCGAGATGACTCAAAATTGATGAGCTGATGCGATTTTTACAGGTACTCGTCGTCAACAAGCGCGTCGTCGATCTGATCGTCGAGAATAAAGGCCTCCCAGTCCTCGAGCACTTCGCGAAAGTGCTTCAAGGCAACCTCGTAGGGAACGGCGGTATCGGGCGCATCATTGGCAACAATGGTGACCTGGTCTGGTTTAAGGGTGATGCGATGAGCATTACCGATGAACTCTCTGGCATCGTCTGATTCGTCCTCGATGGCGGTGAGATCGTCCATCAGGTCGCGGCAGATATGATCGCTACCCTGGACATCGACCTCCAGAAAAGTCATCAAGGGCTTTTCAGTGGCGGGACCTCTGGCGCGAGGGATGCCGTCCTTGTCAAAAAAGAAATTGTGGTTTCGAGCCATGGGTGTGCTGTGCCGTTCTTATTTCCCGAGCTATACGTATCCTACTGAAACCAGCGCAAATTGCCAGCCTCAATCGAATTGATTGCAGAATCGAGGCAATTGACGGTAGCAATCTAATGGCTCCACAGGCAAGGATTCGCGAATACTCTCGCAATGCGTGGCGGTATACTTCGCCCACCATCGTAATTAGAAGAACAAACTCGTGCGACTGCTTATCGTCGAAGATGATCCCGAATTGGTATCGTATATGCGCAGTGACCTTGTCAAGGCAGGGTTTGCTGTGGATATTGCCGATAACGGGATAGATGCAGAGCATCTGGGAGACACGGAACCCTACGACGCGGTGGTTCTGGATCTCGGGTTGCCTCAGAAGCCGGGTATGGATGTGCTTCAGGCGTGGCGCAGCCGCGGTAATCGTGTTCCCGTTATCGTGCTCACGGCACGCGATGCCTGGTACGAGCGCGTTGACGGTTTCAAGGCAGGTGCTGACGATTACCTGGGTAAACCTTTTCATGTCGAAGAGCTGATTGCAAGGATCAGAGCGCTTATTTACCGACGCCACGGACGCACCTCGAATCGCATAGAAACGCGAACGCTAAAATTGGACGAAGACGTCCAGCAAGTCGAGGTTGATGGCCAGACGTTCCAGCTCACCGGGACCGAATTCAGGCTGTTACGCTACATGATGCTGAACAGTGGCCGCATTCTGTCCAAGACGCATTTGTCTGAACATGTTTATGATCAGGATTCTGAACGCGACAGTAATCTGATTGAGGTGTATATCCGCAGATTACGAGAGAAAATCGGAAGTCAGATGATCCTTACCAAGCGTGGTCAGGGTTATATTTTCAATGACCCGACCGCTTGAATTCTCTCGAGCGAAGCCTTCAGATCGGACTGGTCAGCAGCGTGATCGGTATCATGTTCATTTTCTGGTGGACTGCCACGCTGAGCAGCCGATTGCTGACTGAGAGCTTTGTGTTCAAACGGCTAGAATCCGATGCGCGCAGCGTGGTGTCGATTGTAGAGCTGCCCGATACTCCCGCGGGAGTGCCGAAACTCGGTGCCTTTAAATTGAAACCTGCCTATGAACAACCAGCTTCGGGTTATTACTTTGTAGTGACTTTTGAAGAACGCACATTGATGTCGCGCTCTGCGTGGGATCAGTTCTTCGACATATCGACACTCGTTCCGGGGCAGCAGAGTAAACGTCTGGAGACGGGTATAGGCGGTGAGCCACTGCTGGTCTGGTCGGGTGGATTTGCCAGGGAAGGTTACGAATTCACTGTAACGCTGGCAGAAGATATCGGGCCAATAGTGGCGCGTTTGCGGGTCTTTCAGTGGTTCTCCGCCATCATTGCGGTATTGCTTCTGGCGGCCCTATTAGGGGTGCAACGGTGGGTAGTACGCGGTTCAGTTCAGAAGCTGGACGCCATTCGTCAGGACATGCTCAAGCTGGAGCACGGTCAGGCAGTGTCGCTGTCGGAGGATGTGCCGAGTGAAATAGCACCGCTGGTGAAGGAGTTCAATCGTCTGTTACGCCGCTTTGATCAACGTCTGCGGCAATCCCGCAATGCGGTTGGCAATCTGGCGCATTCGCTGAAAGGTCCGTTAAATCTGCTACTACGTTCCACTGAATCATCCACCATTAGCGCCGATGAGCGGGTTGCCATTGCCGATAATGCCGAGCGTATACGGCGGCTGATTGAAAGTGAGCTGAAAAGGGCTCGTCTGGCGGGCCGAGGCACAGTGGGCCAGATTTTCGACGTTGATTCTGAAATACCGGCGTTAATCGGTTTGTTGCAGCAAGTCTATTCGGAAAAAAACGCAGATGTCAGATACAACATCGGGCCTGAGGTGGAACTGGTTCATGATCGTCAGGACATGCTCGAATTGATCGGCAATCTGCTGGATAACGCGGTCAAGTGGTGTGGTTCGGTGGTGATGATCAACATGCGCAACGCTAACGGCATACTGATCGAGGTAGAGGATGATGGCCCCGGCTGCTCGCCGGAAGAGCTGGTCAGATTGACCGGGCGCGGTGTCCGGCTAGACGAATCGGTAACAGGCCACGGTCTGGGCCTGTCTATCGTTAAGGATATCGTTGATACCTATGATGGCCGGTTAACATTGGCAGCGTCTGCCAGACTCGGTGGTCTCAAGGCTACGGTACATCTGCCTGCGAAATCTGCAGGCTGAGTTTCATCGCCTGAAAGCGTATCCCCGGGTGCAGTGAGGCAGTTCTCGTTCAGCGCTTTGCGAGCGCCAGATCAATAACCGGTTTTTTCTCGTTGCGGCGAAATAGCGTGGCCGTATGACCTATTTGCTGGACACTGATGGCCCGGGTTGACTTGCACAGCGCGTCCAACTGTTCCTGGCGACGTTCCCGATCCGACTCACTGAGCTTTACCTTGACCAGTTCATGATGCCCCAGGGCGCCATCGAGTTCCGCGGTAACAGCCTCTGTCAGACCGTTTTTCCCCAGACTGACGACTGGTTTGAGACCATGGGCAAGCGATCGGAGATATTTGAGGGTGACTTTGTCGAGTACAGAAGATTTTTTCATGTAAACCTGATGTTGAGAAAAAAACGCCGTGAATATGCGCGTGGGAACATTCAAACACCCTACAATTGAGGGTAACGGGCGTCTCGAAGGTCCGAGAGTCTAACGGTTGAGCGGTTGTGGGTCGAGCAGGCACAAAAAGTAGTAATCGCTGGTTACAGGAACATGCCAGCGACACCTATGTGAAACAGGCCGCTATTGACGGCTATCGATCGCGGGCGGTCTACAAGCTTATCGAGCTTGATCAGAAAGATCAGTTAATCAAACCCGATTCGGTGATTCTGGAGCTGGGTGCAGCTCCCGGCGGATGGACACAATTCTTATCCAGACAGGCGGGTAACAAGGCTACTATCATCGCAACTGACATACTGCCTATGGACGGGTTACCTGATGTGGCATTTGTACTTGGTGATTTCACGGAACAATCGACCGCAGACGAGATCGATCTGGCGATGGGAAATCTCCGGGCTGACCTTGTTTTATCAGACATGGCGCCCAACTTGAGTGGGGTGGTCGTGTCGGATCAGGCGCGTGCCATGGGGCTGGTAGAGCTCGCACTGGAATCTGCCACTCGTTTTCTGGTGCCGGAAGGTGTCTTTGTCACCAAGGTTTTTCAGGGTGAGGGTTTCGACCCGTTCATGAAAGAGGTACGAAAGCAGTTCAGGAACGTAAAAGTGCGGAAACCTGCAGCCTCACGGGCACGTAGCCGCGAAGTGTATGTAGTGGCAAGGAACTTGATATGATGAGTGGTCTAGAACCGCTTGTCGAACGGTTAACGGAACTGTCAGTCTCATCTGACATGGCGAGGTAATTTTTGAGTGATCTATTAAAGAACGTTCTTCTCTGGGTAGTGATTGCGGTCATTTTAATGACTGTTTTCAACAATCTGGGAGGTCAGCGTCAGGCGACGGATACAATCGGGTATTCCGATTTTCTGCAAAGCGTCAATACCGGTCAGGTTGATCAGGTGAAGTTTGACGGTGTGGAAATCACTGGCATACGTGATGGCGGCAAGCCATTCACAACCTACAGCCCCGAGACGGACAACAGTTCACTGATTGGCGAGCTCAATCGGGCAGGCGTCGAGTTCGAACGCGTGCCGCCTGAGAATCCCAGCATGTTGCTGAGCATTCTCATCAGCTGGTTCCCGTTCATTCTTCTTATCGGTCTGTGGGTTTTCTTCATGCGCCAGATGCAGGGCGGCGGCGGCGGTCGTGGAGCCATGTCTTTCGGCAAGAGCAAGGCGCGGCTGCTGAACGAAGATCAGGTCAAGGTCACTTTTGCTGACGTAGCTGGCGTTGAAGAAGCCAAGAACGAAGTGTCTGAGCTGGTCGAATTCCTGCGCGATCCTGGCAAGTTTCAGAAACTGGGTGGCAAGATTCCTCGCGGCGTGCTGATGGTGGGTTCACCGGGTACCGGTAAGACGTTGCTGGCCAAAGCCATTGCGGGCGAGGCTAAGGTGCCGTTCTTCACTATCTCCGGTTCAGATTTCGTCGAGATGTTTGTGGGTGTAGGTGCAAGCCGTGTTCGAGACATGTTCGAGCAGGCCAAGAAGCATTCTCCGTGCATTATCTTTATCGATGAAATAGATGCTGTAGGTCGGCATCGTGGCGCAGGACTTGGCGGTGGCCACGACGAACGCGAGCAAACGTTGAACCAGCTTCTGGTCGAGATGGATGGTTTTGAGGGTAACGAAGGCGTTATCGTCATTGCGGCTACTAACCGCCCGGATGTCCTTGATCCCGCTTTGTTGCGCCCGGGTCGTTTTGATAGACAGGTGGTGGTACCGCTTCCAGACGTACGTGGTCGCGAGCAAATCCTGCGTGTTCACATGGCGAAGGTTCCGTTGGCTGATGATGTGCGACCCGAGCTCATTGCTCGTGGAACACCGGGTTTTTCTGGTGCTGATCTGGCCAACCTGGTCAACGAGGCGGCACTGTTCGCTGCACGTGCCGACTCACGTCAGGTGGACATGGGCGATTTCGAGCGCGCCAAGGATAAGATCATGATGGGGGCCGAGCGCAAGTCCATGGTGATGAGCGATCAGGAAAAGAAACTGACGGCCTATCACGAGGCGGGACATGCGATCGTCGGGCGATTGGTGCCTGAGCATGATCCTGTCTACAAAGTCAGCATCATCCCTAGAGGGCGGGCGCTGGGTATCACGATGTTCCTGCCTGAAGAAGATCGCTACAGCCATAGTAAGCGCAAGCTGCAATGCCAGATAGCGACCCTGTACGGCGGGCGTATAGCTGAAGAGATTATCTTCGGTGAGGACATGGTAACGACTGGTGCCTCAAATGATATCGAGCGAGCCACCGATATTGCTCGCAACATGGTTACCCGTTGGGGTTTGTCGGACAAGTTAGGACCGCTTGCCTACAGTGAAGAAGAGGGTGAAGTGTTTCTCGGTCGTTCCTCCAGCAAGCAGAATCCGATGTCGGGAGAGACTGTTCAGTCCATAGACTCAGAGATTCGCAAACTGGTTGACGATAACTACCAGGTTGCGGAAACCATTCTCAAAGACAATATCGACATCCTTCACGCCATGTCAGAGGCGCTGCTCAAGTACGAGACCATTGATCTGGGCCAGATCGACCGGCTCATGGACCGTCGCGAGCCTGGTCCACCGGCGGATTGGGGTGGTGATGATTCGAGCGGAAAGTCTGCGAGTTCTCCCTCCAGCGAAAAGAAGGCGGACGATAAGAAGACGGACGACAAGAAGGCTGCTGATGAAGACGACGATGCGTCAGACCCGGCTGATCCGTCACCGAGTCTGCACTAGGCTAGATTTTATGGGTGGGCTTCTCCGCGGAGGGGTCATGAGACCAACGTTCAACGGGCCCTCATTCCACGTGCTGGAATGAGGGCTTTTTGATATTTGTACTAACATGTTGATTGAAGAGCCGCGTTCGCGGCTCTTTCCGTTTGGATCGAAAGACGCTCGATGCCCACAAATCACGTTTTGCAGTGTGCCGGTAAGGTTCTCGACCTGAGCCGACCGCGGGTCATGGGGATTCTCAATGTAACCCCGGATTCTTTTTCGGACGGTGGCCATTTTTTAGAGCTTGATACGGCACTCAGACAAACTGAGGTAATGCTCGCTGCCGGTGCTGATGTTATTGACGTCGGAGGTGAATCGACGCGACCGGGAGCAGCAGATGTCGCGGTTCAACTTGAGCTGGACAGGGTTCTGCCGGTTGTTGAGGCGCTAACAGAGCGTTTCGACACCATTGTTTCTCTGGACACCAGCAAGTCTGTGGTGATGCGTGAGGGAGCCGCTGCAGGGGCCGGAATCATCAACGATGTCAGGGCACTCAGGGAGGAAGGATCTGTCGAGGCAGTAGTGCAGACGGGCCTTCCGGTATGTCTGATGCATATGCAAGGCGAACCCCGGAGTATGCAACACGCTCCCGTCTACAGAAATGTCGTTACCGAGGTGATTGAATTTTTAATGTCACGTCGTCAGATTTGTATCGAATCAGGCATCGCAGAGACTCAGATAGTGCTTGATCCGGGATTCGGATTTGGCAAGAATCTGGGCCATAATCTGACGTTGCTGAAACAGCTGGATCGGCTCTGTGCAGAAGCGCCGGTACTGATCGGGCTGTCTCGGAAGCGGATGTTTGCGCAGATTCTGAAAGATGACAAAGTAAGCAGGGTCACATCCTCAGTCGCTGCGGCTTTGATGTGTGTAGAGCGGGGTGCGTCTATCGTACGTGTCCATGATGTCGAACAAACAGTGCACGCATTGGCGGTGTTTCAAGCGGTTACCAATTGTCAGACAGAATGAAAACAGCAAGAACTCAACAGGATCAGGCGTAATGGCTAGAGATTTTTTTGGTACAGATGGTATTCGGGGTCGCGTAGGCGATTATCCGATGACCGCACAGGTTGTCATGAAACTCGGCTGGGCAGCTGGCAAAGTGCTGGCATCCAAGGGTAATCGTGAAGTGCTGATTGGCAAGGACACCCGGATTTCTGGATATCTTTTCGAATCGGCGCTTGAGGCCGGGCTGGCTTCTGCCGGCATTAACAGCCGTTTGTTAGGACCAATGCCCACGCCTGCTGTGGCGTATCTGACGAGTACATTTCGTGCCGCAGCCGGCATCGTCATCAGCGCCTCACATAACCCGTTTTACGACAACGGCTTGAAGTTCTTCTCAACAGAAGGCAGCAAGCTACCTGACGATGTGGAGCTGGAGATTGAAGCGATGATGAAGGAGGAGATGACCACGGTCGACTCCAAGGATCTCGGTCGAGCCCGCCGTGTCGACGATGCATCGGGTCGTTATATCGAATTCTGCAAAAGTACCTTCCACTCATCGTTACGGTTGGATGGCATGAAGATCGTGGTCGATGCTGCCAATGGTGCGGCGTACCACATCGCGCGTGAAGTGTTCGACGAGCTAGGTGCTCAGGTCGTCTCAGTGGGTGCTGATCCGAATGGCATGAACATCAACCTGGAGTGTGGTGCAACCGCGCCAGATAACCTCAGGGCACACGTGCTGCTGGAGCGGGCAGATCTGGGCATCGCGCTGGATGGTGATGGTGACCGGCTGATCATGGTTGATCATCGAGGTGAGATAGTGGATGGGGATGAAATCCTGTACGTGCTGGCCAAGGCCCGACATGCTGAAGGTACATTGACCGGCGGTGTTGCGGGTACGCTGATGACCAACCTGGCCTTGGAGCACGCGCTGGAAAAGATGGATATACCGTTCGAACGTGCTTCGGTCGGTGATCGCTATGTCATGGAGTTGTTGCGTGCAAAGGGTTGGCAGCTGGGTGGTGAAAATTCCGGGCATATCATTTGTCTGGATAAAGTCACCACCGGTGATGCCATTGTTGCAGCGCTTGCCGTACTCGAGGTTATGCGATCGACCGGTGAATCCCTATCCAGATTACGCTCGGACATGCAGCTCTATCCTCAAGTGCTTCTAAACGTGCCCTTGTCGAAAAAGGTTAATCTGGACGAAAATGCACAGATACAGCAGGCGGTTAAAAAGGCGGAAGCGGAGCTGGGTGACAGTGGGCGAATACTGCTGCGACCATCCGGAACCGAACCGCTTGTCCGCGTCATGGTTGAGGGCAAGGTGGCCAACGAAGTCGAACAGATTTGCCAGACTGTTGCCCAGGTTGTCGATGATGCGCTGGGCTAAGCGGATAAATCTGTGTTGACGGGTTTTATCGTCACTGAAATCATCGATTCACTGGACGAAACGGTCGCGGCTAGGTATGCTTCGGCGGTTTCGTCCAAGGGGTAGTCTGTTTTGGCCAATCGCCAACCACTCATAGCTGGTAACTGGAAGCTCAATGGCTCCAGGCAATCGGTCGTAGAACTTGCCACTGCAGTGTCGGCAGGAAGTAGTGAGCTCACTGCCGAAGTCTTGGTGTGTCCCACATCTGTGCACTTAGCTGATGTGCTGGGTGTAGTTGCTGATACCGCTGTGCAGCTGGGTGCGCAGAACTGTGCCGAGGCTAGTTCGGGCGCATTCACCGGCGAGGTGTCCGCGCAGATGCTGGCAGAATTCGGTTGT
>Ga0114956_1000260_pt1 | contig 35735 bp, 33 predicted proteins | sample MaitaG_FD_87304 | JGI IMG/M metagenome (GOLD analysis project Ga0114956, IMG submission 87304) | Marine algal microbial communities from Maine, USA - Maine_Asex2 metaG | ecosystem: Host-associated > Algae > Red algae > Unclassified | place: Maine, USA | collected 2015-01-05 | reverse complement strand
GTCGGTGCTCGGCTGGGTAGTCGGTGCTCGGCTGGGTAGGTTGTCCAACAGTTGCCGAAGACTATGTCGAGCGCCGAGAGGGCGCAGGGGAATATGGTGTACGTCGTGCCGTCGCTCGTTCTTGGCCCGCTAATTCGGCGCAGCGACGATACGCGGTTCTCAGTCTGGGTTGAGACCTCGAAACCGTGCCAGGTGACTGTTTTGGGGGCGACGTCGGCGACGTTCGCGTTGGCAGGCCATCACTATGGGATTGTTGACCTGCCCGAACTGAGCGTTGACCTTACCGAATACGAAGTGCATCTTGACGACGCACTCGTGTGGCCCGACCCGACCCTTGGTGTTCCACCATCAACGATTCCGATCTGGTCCGAGGGTGAACCCTTGGTGATCTCGGGTGGTTCGTGTCGCCAGCAGGCTCCGCAAATGGTGCCCCAGTTTGATCGCAACCGTGCCACTGGGATGGCAGCGACCGAAGAACTCGGTGTAGACGCCCTCGCGGCACTCGCCAACGAGGCCATAGTCAATGGACGTCGGTTGCCAAATCTACTGCTGCTGACTGGTGACCAGGTGTACGCCGATGAACGGCACCCTTCGGTTACTGAATCGCTGCGGAATCGTCGCGGGGGCCCTCCGGCCGAGGGATGGCCCGAAGTCACCAGCTTCGAGGAATACACCTGGCTGTACCAGAAGACCTGGGCACACCCGCTGATTCGTTGGATCTTGTCGTGCGTCCCATCGCTGATGATCTTTGACGACCACGATGTGATCGACGACTGGAACATTTCCGATACGTGGGCCGCCGATATCAGCACAGAACCGTGGTGGCAAGATCGACTCGACGCCGCCCTCATGTCTTACTGGGTGTACCAGCACCTTGGAAACCTCAGTAGCGCCGAACGCAACGCCGACCCCATCTTTGTGAAGCTGACCAGCTCCGATGATGGCGAAGAAGCGCTGCGAGATCACGTTCGTGAGGTCGGTAGCGGGCCCGGTCGATATGACGTCTCATGGAGTTACAACGTCGAGATAGGCCCGGTGAATGTGATCGTGATGGACGCTCGCAATGGCCGAGTCCTTGACCCAGAGCGACGGTCGATGCTCTCGCGCCGCGATTGGCAGTTTCTTGACCAGGCGATGAGTCAGAACCCGAATGTATTGCTGGTTTCCTCGGTTCCTTGGTTGTTGCCAGCCGGAGTCCACAGCCTTGAACGCCTCGTGAGCCAGACGGTCGCTGGTCGGTGGGGTTGTCGAGGACGAAAGATCGCTGAGCGATTGCGGCGAGAGATCGATTTAGAGCATTGGCCGGCTTTTGGAGCATCGGTTGAGATGCTGACGGCTCGCCTGCGCAACCATGTGCGCAGCCGAACACCTGACGTCCCTCCAGTGGTCTTCAGCGGCGATGTGCACTTTGCCTACGTTGCCGCACAGCCACTCGGCGAAGATGAGTTCGCGTACCAAATCGTGTCGTCACCCCTACGCCAGGGAGATCAGCAGTACGAGCAATTGGCACGCTGGGCAGCGATGACTTCAACGTTCGACCGCGTGATGCGGCGACTCCATGGTCGGGGGTTCGGGCGCAGCGTGGCGAAGGCGCGCCACCGTCTGCTCACTGATGTTTGGACTCGCAACAACATTGCAACAGTGCGCTACAGCTACGCCACTGACGGGTCGCTGAAGGTCAACGCGACGCTCGAGCACGCCGATGTCGTAAACGCACAACTGCGACTTTGCCCGCTAGTTTCGCGTGATCTGGCACCCAAAATCAGCAAAATGCCAACCAGAGCGCGATTTCGCGCATAGAACTGCGAAAGAATGGGTAGCTATCTCCCATGGTCGATGGTGGAGCCGTCTCAGCGGAGGCAGCCGACGCGGTAGAAGCGTTCAGTGAGTCCGTACATGAACACGTCCGAGACCGCCCGTGGATGCGCAAGCTCGTGCAACTCGGATGGGTCGCCAAAGCCTTGGTGTATGCGAGTCTTGGCTGGGCGGCGATCGAGATCTCTTGGGCGAAGACCGCCGCCGACGAAGCGGAGTACACCGGCATCGTCACCGCATTAGCAGACGGAACTTTTACCCGGTCTCTGCTAGCGGTGATCGCCGTGGGCCTGTCGTTGTACATAACATTCCGCTTGTTATCAGTTGCGCTGATCGATGATGTCGACCCGGACGCGTGGGCGCACCGATTTGCGTACCTGGCCAGTGCTGCAACCTACGTCACGGTCGCGTGGGCGGCAGCCGACGCCGTAATCAATGGTCCGCGCCCAGATGGCGAGAGCAAGGTTGAATCAATTTCGCGTTCACTGCTTGAACACGGCGCGGGCCGGGCGGCCGTTGTGATTGGCGGTCTGGTCGCGGTCGGGGTTGGGGTGTACTTCATCATCAAAGGACTACGGCGTCGCTTTATGCGTCAGATCGACGAACGCGAGCTGGGTGAGACGGAACGCCGGCTGATAGAAATCAGCGGCGCTATTGGGTGGGTCGGTCGGGGCGTAACGGTGCTCGTCGTCGCAGCCTTTGTGACGTGGGCCGCGGTGGTGGCGGATTCGGGCGAGGTCGAAGGGATCGATAGTTCGATGCATCGCATTGCATCGGGGCCCGTGGGGCAGGTCGTCATCTTTGCGATCGGTGTCTGCTTGCTGATCTACGCGGGCTTCTGCTTCATCAGTGCGCGCCGTCGTCGACTGGCGTGGCAGGACAACCCTGAGCCCACACCAGCTCACCCTGAACTCAACCATGGGAGTACCTAATGAAGACTGTTGCGATCTGGAACCCTGCGAGCGGCAGCGCACCCGATGAGAAAGACTTGCGCAGCGCTCTCGACGAGGGCTGCGAGCTGGTGACCACAACCGCCGAGGACCCGGGTCCCGGCCAGACACGTCAAGCTGTTAAGGACGGTGCTACGACCGTTGTCGCCTGCGGGGGTGACGGAACAATTCGCGCTTGCATCGAGCCGCTGCTCAACACTGACGCTGCACTCGACATGGTGCCGCTCGGCACCGGCAATCTACTGGCGGCGAACCTGGCCGTGCCAAGTGGCCTCGAGGCTGCACCCACAGCTGGCCAACGGCCAAAGATGACGATCGACATCGGCATCGTAAATGGCGAAGCGTTCGCCGTAATGGCCGGATCAGGGTTCGACGCCGTCATGATTCGCGATGCCGGCGATGAAATGAAGTCTCGATTCGGGCGGGTCGCGTACATCGTTTCGGCAGCCAAACATTTGGGCGACGCGCTGCACATGACGACCGTGATAGTCGACGACAAACCCTGGTTCTCCGGTCGCACCTCGATGGTGCTGGTAGGCAACCACGGTGTCGTCTCTGGTGGCCTGAATCTGTTTCCCGACGCCCGCGCCAATGACGGCAAGCTCGATGTCGCCGTGCTTTCCGCCAAGTCCCTTCGAGACTGGGGATCGGTTCTGTGGCGGTTGGTTCGCGAGAAGCCCCAGCGCGCGGAGCTCGTGCAACGGACCCAGGCCGAGACCATCGTGGTAACGACGAACAAGCCTCGCCCGTACGAACTCGACGGCGAGGACCGGCCTCCTACCAAGACGCTGAACTTCAGCATCAGGCCCCAATCGCTGCACGTCCATCACGGAGACAACCTCTGATGCCAGACCTCACCGAACTGCACGCTGAGTTTCGTGCCCGGCCAGCGAACGGAATCGTCACCATGGCGGGCTATGACGCGGCCGCGACGCCTTTCATTGAATCAAAGGCGTCAGCGAAGGGTCAACACGACGATGAATTTGTTGATGCGCTCTTCGATCAGCACGAACTGCTCTTTGCCGAAGAGCAACGGTCTGTGCTGCTCGTGTTGCAAGGGCTCGACTGCAGCGGCAAGAACGGCACCATAAAACATGTCGTGATCCACATGAATCCGGCGGGTGTGCGCACTGCATCGTTCACCAAGCCGACCGAGGAAGAGGCTGAACACCACTTCTTGTGGCGTCACCGGGAACAGTTGCCCAACCCTGGACAACTCGGCGTATTCGATCGCTCGTACTACGAGGACGCAATCGTGCCAATTGCGCTCGGAACGCTGGCGCCTGACGAGGTCGAGGAACGTATCAACGAGATCAACGAGTTCGAACAAGAACTCCACGAAAGCGGCACAACGATTATCAAGTGCATGTTGCACATCTCCTATGACGAGCAACGACGCCGCTTTCTGCGGCGACTCCGACGCGATGACAAGCGCTGGAAGTTCTCCGAGGCCGACCTTGAAACCCGACGCCGCTGGGACGAGTTTCAAGCCGCCTACGGCGATGTCATTGGGGCAACTTGCACGGATCACGCGCCGTGGATCGTCATCCCAGCCGACAACAAGTGGTACCGAAATTGGGCAATCGCAGCGCTGCTGATCGAGACCATGCGGTCAATGGGAAACGCCTACCCACAGCCCGACTTCGATCTCGACGACCTGCGCAATCGCCTGCAACCACCGAACTGAGCCGACATGACTAGACCATCCACTACACGAGTCCGACGCACACCAGTGGCGGCGCTATTTCGGCCGCGCCCTGGCTATGTCGAACACCCGCTTAAGGCTTGGCCCTATACCTGGAAGAGCGTTGGCTATTTCGTGTTCGCGTTCGTGGTCATGACCGCAGCCTGGAGTGTCGTCGGGTTCGCTGTCACGGGATGGCTGGCGCCGTCGGCGCTCGGTGAGGCCGAGGCAGAAATCAACTTCTGGCTCGAGGACAATCGAACCGACACGCTGAACACCGTTGCCCGTGTGCTCTCAGTCCCGTCTGATACGTGGGTCAAGGTTGGGCTTGCAGCAGGGCTCCTTGTCGCATTCCCGATGGTTTTTCGCCGTTGGCACGACTGGGCATTTCTGATTGGCGCGCTTCTGCTTGAAGTGTGCGTGTACGGAGCGGCAAGTTCGATCGTTGGGCGACCGCGACCCGACGTTGAGCGCCTGACGACGGCGCCAACACAAAGTTTCCCGTCCGGCCATATGGCGGCCGCAGTCACGTTCTATGTCGGGCTGGTCATTATCGTGCACTGGAACACCGTGAGTCCGTTGCTCCGGCGAATATCGATCTTGTTCGGTGTCTTGATCCCCGTGGGAATGTTCATATCGAGGCTTTACCTCGGGATGCACTACCTGTCCGACATGATCGGTGGCATTCTGCTCGGAATCACTGCGCTTGTCGTTGCCTTCAACATCGCCCAAGATGGCCTCGAAGAAACCAACGCTGAAGAGAAACGATTTCAAGCACCCCAGGTCAAGTCGCTCGATGTGACACCCGAGCCATGAGGTTCTCAGCCGAAGCAATTGCGGCGGTTCGGTTCGCTGCGTTCGCGTTCGCCGTCGCTGCGCTGCTGCTCAGCACATTCGGGCGCCGTTACGGCCTCGTTCGCTTCGCGCCGGGCGGATCGTCTTTCGACACACTCATTCGCCCGATCTTTGTTGCCATCTTTGTCGTCGCGTTGCTGGTTGCGATGCGATGGGAGATCGTCGGCGGCCTGATCGCCGCCTTTGCGGCCGCCGGACTGGTGGCGTTCGCTGCTCAGCAGCTTCGAACCGGGTCCGCCGTGCTCGTCGTAGTTGCCTTTGCGATTCCAGCGCTGTTGTGGTTCATCATCGACGTTCATGCACTGTCGGCAAAACGAGCGGCCTGGGCAGTGGGCGCAGCGGTTGCACTCTCCGCCGTTGGATTTCTTCTTGGTCAGTTCGCCTATCGCAGCGTCTGGGGAGCCACGCATCCCGAAAGCATGGTCGAACCGTTGCCGGACTCTGCGGTCGCTTGGGTGTGGTCGGGTCGGGTCGGGCCAAATGAGGCGACGGTTCGAGCGAAGATCGACAGGGGCTACTCATTGGTAGAGCTGCTCGTTGACACGGATTCGGGGTTCGCGGATCCGGCCGTTGTTGCGCATACTGGCGGCTTGTCGCCGGTCGTAAGCTTCGACATCGGTGGTCTCCAGGCCGACACCACGCACCATTACGCGGTGCGAGTCGATGGAGTTGTCGATGAGGTGCGGACCGGCCAGTTCCGTACGTTCCCGGTGGGCCCCTCGTCATTTAAGGTCGTCTTCGGTGCCTGCGCACGCGTTGGTTCGAACGGCCGAGTGTTTGATGCGATCAACGAGCAAGACCCGCTGCTCTACATGATTCTTGGTGACATGCACTACGGCGACAACGACGTCGACAACATCGACGACTATCGAGACGTCCTCGATCTGACCTTGAGTCAGCCCGGCCAAGCAGCGTTGTACCGGTCACGGGGCATCGCCTATGTCTGGGATGACCACGATTTCGGCGCCAACGATGCCAACAGCGCGTCAACATCGCGAGCTGCGGCAATGGCGAGCTATCGCGAATACGTACCGAGCTACGACCTCGCCGGAGCACAGTCGTCGATTCACCAGGCGTTCACGATCGGGCGAGTGCGCTTCATCCTCACCGACGCTCGCTCGGCACGAGACGACCAGGCCAAGGTGGACGACGCCGACAAGACCATGCTGGGTCTCGAACAGAAGCAGTGGTTCCTTTCGGAGATGGCGCAGTCGTCGCAGGACCACGAACTCGTCGTGTGGATCAACCCGGTGCCATGGGTCGCCGACACTAAGGTCGGCGCCGACAACTGGGGTGGCTATGCCACCGAACGCGCCGAGATCGCCAACTTCATCGTCGACCGCGATATCGACAACCTCGTGATGATCTCTGGCGACGCGCACATGGTCGCCATCGACGACGGCACGAACACCAACTTCTCAGAAGCACCCGGGCCGGGGTTCCCGCTACTGCATTCCGCTGCCCTCGATCGTCCCGGTAGCACAAAGGGTGGACCGTACAGCGAAGGGGTCATCTCCGGAGGCGGGCAATACGCAATGATCGAAGTCGCCGACGATGGCATCACGATGTCGATCACGCTAAGCGCTCATAGCTGGGATGGCGCAGAGCTGTTGACCTATGCCTTTGACGTTGCCGCGCTCTCGACGCGCTAGCAGCAGCGCTCACAGGTGCTTGCAATGGTGAGTATTTGGGTAAGCCCAGTGATCCGAAGCAAATCGACCTGAAATGGCCGGGGTGCATGCACGGTCAATGACTGGTTGGCTTTGCGTTGAGCGGCGTCGAGGCGCACGAGGGCTCCAAGCGCAGACGAGTCGATGATGTCGGTCGCGCCCAGACACACCGCAAGATCGATGTCTGGAGTCGACGTGATCTGATTGGCTACTTCGGCCTCGAATTGCGGCACGGTCCGGGCGTCAAACTCGCCGCTCAGGTCGAAACAGGCGACCCCGTTGGTGAGACTGGTAGCGATGGCAAAAGTCGGCGGCGGGCGGTTCATGAGGCTGCTTGATTTGGCAAGGGGTACGGAAGCCGAACAATCGTACCTTCATCGGTAGAGCTAATCGACAGGTTAGGTACCGCTGCCTTAGCGATGATCAAACCCTGCCCTAGATTGCCACACTTTGCTGGTTGAAGCTCTGACGCATCTATGCCGAGGCCATGATCAGCAATGGTAACTGTGGGCTGTGGGTGAAGCTGAATCGTGAGAGTGATGCTTCGCTGGCGCGCCGTTGCGGTCACGCTCTCGATGGCGTTGACGGCGATTTCAGTGACCGCGCCAAGGTACCGCGACTCTTGATCTCGGCTCAATGGAGCCAGGGTTTGACGAATGACATGGCGGATCAAGGGCAGTTCTTCATAGTCAGCCGGCAACGTTAGGCAGATGGTTGAGTCTTGCTGCGCTGCAGTCATTTGCACTCGAGTCGGTTTCGTAGGTCGGGGTTGGAGTCGTGGTCTTGAAGGTCTATCCGCAAGCTATCGGTGATGCCCTGCAGCCGCCGGTGCACCTGTGGTTGGGATATGCCGAGCCGGTCCGCGATCTGGTTCTGAGTCAAGTCCTCGTCGTATCGCATTGCGAGCAACTCACGTGCATCGGCGTCGAGGCTCTCGATTGCGGTGCGCAGCTCGAGCTGTTCGGTGTCATCGCCGACGCCGAAGTTTCTCGCTGCTTCGATCGGGGTGCTGTGGCGTGCACGTCGTGCTTTTCGGGCGGTGTAGATATCTTCCGCGGCGAGTCCGGTTTCGGTCGAGATCTCACTCAGAGTTGGAGCACGACCAAGCCTGCCAGTGAGCGCATCGATAGCGCTGCCGACGTGCAACGCGTTCTCCTGGACTCGACGCGGGACGTGAACCGCCCACCCCGTGGCGCGGAGGTGTTTCTTGAGCGTGCCAGCGATCGTCGGTATCGCAAACGCTGCAAAGTTGCCTCGTTCATGATCGAATCGCTCCGCAGCAAGTAGCAGACCAATGACCGCTGTTTGGCGAAGGTCCTCATCAAGGCCGGCCGTCGTCGAGAAACGGCGGGCCAGCTTCTCAGCTAGTGGCAGGTAGTCCTCGACCAATGCGTCTCGGGCCTCTCGGCCAGCCGCAGAGTCGCGCACGTTGGTCATCAAGATCCAGCCGGGATGTGAGCGGTGAGTTCACGTGACAGAGTCAGTGTGTGGTCGACGTAGTGGTTGCTGGTGAAGGCCGTGGACACGATTGGGTCCTTGAGCAGCGAGAGCGCCGTGCGTTCGTCTAGGTGAACCGTGAGCGTGAGGACGCCGTGGCTGGTCTGGGCTTTCAGGCGCCAGTTGCTGGCGTGAACGAGCTGGTCGACAATCTCGCCAACGCCCAAGTCAATGAGGTCGAGCTCATCGACGGTTGCGCCGGCGTCGCCAGCCAATACTTCTACCGCGGCCGACACGGCATGTCGGGCACTGTGAGACCCCACTTGGTTTACATCAATGACTAACTCACGTAGTTCAGCGGCCCGGGCGCCATTGGGTTTCGGTTGGTTTGTCATTGTGCGACCATGACTAAAGCGGTGATGTCGTCGAGCTGTTCGGCATCAAGGTCACGATTCACTGAAGCGAGGAACCGGTGCACGGAGGTGAACGGTGCAGGAGACCACGCCGACGCCAGGGCGCGGTTTACGCCCTCGGGGCCAAGAGCGGCGCCGCTTGTGGACTGAGTCGAGGCCGCACCATCGCTGAGCAGCACCAGGCCCTCGCCGGGTACGAGCGGCGCGATTTCGGTGGTGCGGTACTGCTGGCTGTGAGGCACACCAGCAGGCGGGTCAGCGTGCAGGCGAAGCGTATTGATCGAGCCGTCGGTGTGGCGGCGACGGAGCGGTTCGTGCCCGGCATTGACTACTCGGAGTTTGTCAACTGTTGCTTGCACGGCGACGAGTGTCACGAACCGACCACCGTCCCACTCATCGAGGATGGCGCGATGGGCCGCCGTCACCTGGTCAGCCAGCGACGCTCCAGCTCGGCGACTGTTTCGCAGCGCCGTGACCGCCAGGGTGGCCGACAAAGTGGCGGTGATTCCGTGGCCCATAGCATCGAGTGCATACGCGATAGTTGAAGTTTCAGAGAGTTCGTAGTCGAAGGCATCGCCAGCCACGTCGTAGGCGGGCCGTAGAGCAGCCGCCACCGCGTGCATGCTGCTGCGGTCGGTCTGAAACGGCAGGATCTCCCACTGCAGTTCAGCAGCGATCGACATCGCAGCGCAACGCCTGGGCTGCTCAAGAGCGAACCTGCTTCGGCTCCGATGAGCGTAAAGTTCTCCAATGAGCGACCCCAGACCGGGGTCAACCATGGTCTGGGACGGCGCAATCCTCGCGACAAGGAACGGCTGTTGGCGATTCGGTAGCGGTGACCAGGTGCTGCCAGCCGAGTCGACCGTCCGATTCCCCATCAGCGCAGCAAGAAACTCATCATCGATAGGAAACGTCTCGCCTGAACGCTCCAACGGCACCACGTGGCGAACCTCATGATCCACTGCATACAACTCGGCACCGTGCGCGCCGGCTTCATCGAGTAGCGCGATTGCTGTAAGGACAAACTCAGCAGCGGTCGTCGCCTGATCAAGACGATGAGCCGCGGCTAGCAGATCCAAAGTCACAGGTTGCCCTTCCTCTGAGCGGCGTACTGGTGTCACCGCAGTCGAACCGCCACGTTATGCCTCACACGTTATGCCTCACGACAGGACATGTACCCGACAACCTCACCCGTATTCACAGCGCCCAACATCAATCACCGCTGACCAGGCGAATACCTCCTGCGAACGAAAAGTCTGACTGCGGTGAATAGACGGAGTGTTCGCGGGTAACTGGTTGGGGCGAAACCCGCAGATAGCGGCGCTTTCCCAAGCAGGAGACTCACCGCAATGAACCAAGACACCGACACCCAGCTACCACGAACCGCCGCAGGCGCTACATCGCTCAAGGCCCGCCAGGACGACAACAACTCGTGGATCAAATGGCTACTCGGGGCGCTCGCGGTAGCAGCTCTGGTCATCATTGCGTTCGTTGCTCTTGGTGGGGACGCCGACATTGATTTTGACTCCGGTGACGTCGACGTCGAGCTGCCAGCTGTCGATGTCGATATTGACGCACCCGACGTAGATGTCGATTTGCCGGCTGTCGACGTTGACGGCGGCGATATTGATATTGAAGACGGCGACGCTGAGGCCGACGCAACCGGTGCAGATGAGTAGCAACAAATCCGCCCACAACCATTTAGCAACCACTGAAAACCAGGAGTAAACAACATGGCGAAAGCAAACCCAAGCCACATCGATTGGCTCGACACCACCGTCTATGACTCAGCCGGAGACAAGATCGGCGACATCTCCGACATCTACTTCGACGACATCACCGGCCAACCTGAATGGTTGACTGTGTCAACCGGATGGTTCGGCACCCGCAAACAGTTGGTCCCGATCGCAGGTTCAACCCAGATCGATGACGGACTTCGCCTCAGCTACACCACTGATCACATCAAGGATGCGCCGTCGATCGACACCGATCAGGAACACCTCGATGCGGCCGAGGAGCGGCGACTCTATGACCACTACGGCTTCAACTACGACGCCACCGATCATGAAGCCGCTTACGGCGGGCGTGAGCGTGCCGATGACGGATATGGCTACACCGACACTCGCGATGCGCACGCCTTAGTCGACCAGGCGTCTGTCACTCGCTCTGAGGAGCAACTCGAGATCGACAAGGTCGCGCGAGAGGCTGGCCGGGTACGACTCCACAAGTATGTCGTTACCGAAGATGTCGAAGTCACAGTCCCAGTCAAACGCCAAGTCGCCCGCATCGTGCGCACCGCCCCTACCGGCGCTGCGGTCATCGGCGACGACACCGTCGAAGAAATCGTCCTCGCCGAGGAACAAATCGTCGTCGACAAGAACGTCGTAGCGAAAGAAACTGTCAGCATCGAAACCGACACCGTTGTCGACGACAAAGTTGTCGCCGAAACGCTTCGCAAGGAACGCGTCGAAGTAGCCGGCGACATCACCACCACCTGAGCCCTCCCCCGCAAGCACTCGTAACGAACGCTTTTGCAAACGTAGGTGGCACATCGAAAAGCGAGCAAACCAAAAATCTGCCATCTGAGCGAATACCAGGCGTAGGTGCGGGTAAATGTCCGCCAAGCCCGAATGCTAGCCGCACAGCTAGCGACTACAGGCTCACCCAACCGAAATGAGAGAGACACACAACATGTTCAAATCCACAGATGAAAAAGTCACCACCGATCTAATCGAGACCCTCCGGGACGGCGAAAAAGGCTTTAACGATGCGGCAGACAAGCTCGCAGACACCAACCGCAGCGACCTCGTCGATCAGTTCCGAGCAGCCGCTGCTCAACGCCACGGCTTCGCAGCCGAGCTCGAACAGCTCGCCAAAGCTTACGGCGACGACATCGACGAATCAGGCTCCATCGCCGCAACAATGCATCGAGGATGGATGACGCTCAAAGATGCGCTGTCCGGCGACGACCCCGACGGTGTTATCAGCGCCGCTGCCCAAGGTGAAAATCACGCAGTCAAGGAGTACGAAGATGCGCTCGAGGCTGACATCTCGAAGAACCTGCGTGACGTCGTGATCCGCCAACAAAGCGAAGTCACAGCTGTTGCGTCAAAAATTTGTGCGCTCGACGCTGCCCACAACTAAACCGGCCCACCACATCAAGGCACAGGTCCCCGGCTACATCGGGCGGTGCCAACCACCAAACAACAGCCAACCACCAAACAACACAGGAGCAATCATGGAAATCGCAGGCATAGGCACCGGCGGCCTCCTCGTTATCGCAGGAGCAATTCTGGTACTCGCAACAAGCGCGAACATCCTCGGGATCATCCTGATCCTTGTGGGACTCATCGCCTTTGGCGGGTTCGCCAAAGGCAAGTGGTACTAAACGTTCGAGTCGGCGTGCCTGTCGCTTCGCACGCCACGACGTTACCGACTGTGTCAAATGGCTTTCGCGGTCAACGTCGAACGATTCACCGTGGCTCAGGCCCAAGGTGTTTCAGATCGACGTTGACTGGGTACCACTATGACTATGGCAGCTTCAACGATCGTCACCAAGCAACTCCTACTCGACCTGTACGGCCGAGGAGGCGCCCAGACAGCAACCATTTACCTGCCGACAGTGAGCGAGCGAACCGACGCGCAGGAACGGTTAGCGATCAGGTCGAAGAACGCTCTACGCGCTCTGGAGGCCCAAGGCGGGTCAGATGCCCTGGTGTCGGTCGTTGGCACTGCTCTTGCTGCAGTTGAGCACTCCGATGGCACCGCGCTGCTGCTCGTCGCCGACGAAGCGGGTATTGCGCTCCAACACTCGATGGTCAGACCGATCAGCCACCCGTTGACCCACGTCGGCCCATGCCCGCTGCTCATGCCGATGATCGCTGCGATGCAGCCCGATCGAAAGCACCTCGCAGTGCTGCTCGACCGCGCGGGTGCAGACCTGTACCTCCGGGTCAGCGTTGGTGCCCCAATCGAAACCACGACCGTTGAGGGCGACCGCGATGACATTCAAAAGGCACACCCTGGCGGTTGGTCGAATCACCGATTCCCCCAGGCCGCCGAGGAAGCCTGGGAGAAAAACGCCAAACAGGTCGTCGAACAGATGCTTGCTAACTATTCCGACGTTGAGCAGATAATTGCCGGCGGTGAAACTCGAATGGTGGGTTTCCTCAAAGAACACATCCCAGAGCGCCTGCGACCACTTGTCGTTGTCGAAGCCTCACGCCACGCTGACTCTGACGCCTTTCTCGATGCTGCCGACCTCGCGTTACGCGACCTAGCCGCTGGAGAACTCGCCGAGGAAGTCCGGGTCATGAACGACAGCATCGGCATGGACATGGGAGCTGCTGGACGCGACGTTCTACAGGCTCTCGTCTCGGGCCGCGTCGAGAAACTCTTCGTCGGTAACGACTCACTCGAAGCGGATCGAGTGACAGCTCACTTCGATTTCTCTCAGAACCAGGTCTTGACTCACGGCGGCGTCGAGGCACCAGTCACCGATGGCGCAATCGCCTTGGCCACTGCAACCGGAGCCGACGTCACAGTTCTGCCCTCGACAGCTCGAGGTCTCGTCGACGGGCTCGCGGCGCGCTACCGCCATTAGTCCCGTCAACAATCCTTGGTAGACAGCCTCAACGGCGGCGCCACTTTGACCGAAGCTCTGTTGCACGCCGACCTCATCGTGGCCATCGGCTATCAACCAGTAGAGCTGCCGCCATCGCCTTGCCCGTCGTGAACACCTTCGCTGTCACCAAGGCTTGCTTCGAGTCGTCGCACGAGATGGGCCGCCTCGGCCACAGCTTGCTGCAGCATTCGTAGTTTGTCGGATTGTTCTTGCCACGCAGAATCGGCGACTCCCGAGATCCACGCTGCTAGTTCGATGGCCGCCGCTGATGCCCTTGCAACCAAACCCTCGTCGTCGGTTCGGTCTTCGGCATCGTCGACGGACGTTCGCGGGTATCCGAGAGTCTGAATCACTCGGATCTGGTCAACGAGCAGATCCGAGAGCTGGACGAGTTCCGATCGATAGTCGTTAGGCCAATTAGCCTCGACTCTGGACGCAGTGGGCTCGATCCTTCGCGGGATGCTTCGCAGAAACGTTGCGATCTCTGGCGGATGAAGTGCTTCGACGCGAAGTCCATCGGCAAATTCAGATCGATCAGTTTGTCTGCGACCGTCGGTGTCTTTGTTCATCATTTGTCGTTCTTGGTTGAGGGTGTGCGATGGGTGCTGGTTGACAGCCTCATTGCCTGGTCACCACTTTGACTTCAGCGGAAGGGGAATTCGCACCGTGAGTACCCTGACCTCGAACTCGTGATTCGTCGAATCGGTAGTGGCCGCTCGGAAGCTCCGGCGTTGCGCCTGGTAGCCAAGATTCGAATCAGGCATACCCCTGCTGGGTACTTTCGGTAGTCGTAACGATTCGTAGCGGTATTCGGCCGACGAATTGGTGCAGGCCGATAAGAATCACCTACCAACACCCCAGCTCGTTTCTCGAAGGATCACCATGAACGATCTACTCAAATCGGCACATCATGCCCTCATCGCAGGCGCCCGGCACCTACGACTCAGCCAGGCCGCCTTCGACGAGCTGATGAGCCCGGCACGAGTCCTCGAGGTGTCCCTGCCGATCGACGTCGACGGACAAAAGCGCGTAGTTAAGGCATGGCGAGCACAGCACAATCTGGCTCGTGGGCCCGGCAAGGGCGGTGTGCGCTACGCCGCAGACGTGAGCCGTGACGAGGTGGTCGGGCTAGCCACGATCATGTCATTGAAGAATGCACTCGCCGATCTTCCGTTTGGCGGAGCCAAAGGCGGCGTCAAAATCGACCCAACTCGTCTCGATGACAGCGGGCGACGTCAGCTTGCTGAGCGACTCGCCGAAGCCCTCGGGTCCTTCGTAGGGCCACGCACGGATATTCTCGGGCCCGACGTAGGCACTGGACCGTTCGATATGGCCGCATTCACCGCTGCACGTGAACCGTACGACGAATCCGACTCATACGCCGCCGCTACCGGCAAACCACTTGACAAAGGTGGCATCGAACTGCGCAATGGCGCCACGGCAACAGGATGTGCCGAGGCAATCGCCGTGGCCCGAGAACAGCTATCGCTTGGCACCGATTCGTCCGTCGCAATTCAGGGGTTCGGAGCACTAGGACAGAACCTCGCTGAACAACTGTCTCGGGCCGGTCACCCAATCGTCGCCGTCTCGGATTCAAACGGAGGAATATACGACGCCGACGGTCTCGATGTGCAAGCAGTTATCGACGCCAAAGCTGAGGGCGGGTCGGTAACACATAGCGACTACGACCAGATTGGCGCACTCGAGGTGCTCACCGTCGATGCTCAAATTGTCGTACCGGCCGCCTTGCAATCGGTCATAACAATCGATACGGCTGACCAAATTCAGGGCCGCGTCGTCGTCGAGGGCTCGAACGCACCATCGACCGTAGAAGGCTCTGCTCGGCTGGTGGCACGAGGGGTCTCGGTGGTACCAGACTTCGCCGCGAACGCAGGTGGCGTGATTGGTTCGTTCCACGAATGGAACTCAAACCTTGGACAGGCCTACGACGACCCGGCCGAAGACATGACATCTCGAATGCGAAACCTGAACGAGTCAATGTGGGAACGGGCCAGCGCTGACGGGATCGATTTACGTACCGCTGCGTCCTCGCTCGCTATCGAACGAATCCTCTAGGCACCGAAAGCGCAGCTCGGATGCCTCGTCTCACTCCGGCCATGTGGCAGGACGAAGTATTCGAAGACAACGGCGTCGGCTTCACAGCCCAGCCCGCCGGCAGCGAAAACACAGCCAGCACCGGTCTCACCGGCAACGGACTCGCCAACATGGCCCACCGAGCCAAAACCCTCAACGGCCACGCCTCCATTAACTCAACACCCGGCAACGGAACCACCCTTACCTGGACAATCCCCCTGTAAGCAATCAATCCCGCCAAGGCTCTTAGAAGACCAAAATCTAACGATGTAAAGCGACACCGAGGTGCCGGGCGCTCGGACTACGACTGTGTGGCGACCACAACGGCTACAGCGCGTGGAGCTCTCGTGCGGATCTCGTAAGCGAGGTTCGGGCTGTGCAGCGCTCGGGTGTGGTCTTTGGCGAGTTAGCTGTTGGCCTCCAGCACGTCGACCTCGTACTCCCCGATGCGGCGGTCCGCTGTGCAAAGTGTGAGGCTCTCAGTTCGTGCTTGAGCGATCAACATGCGGTCAAACGGGTCTCGGTGTAGTCGCGGCAGGTTTGTCGCTTCGGTGGCATGGGTGGCCGAGATTGGTAACTCGATAAAGCCGGCGTCGGTGAGTGCATCGACGAGACCATCTGGGTAGTCAATCTTGCCGAGGGACTTCTTGATGCCGAGCTCCCACGGTGAAACCGGCGAGAAGTACACCTCGCTGGCGTCGGCTACCCGTTGCTGACAGTTCGGGCCGAGCTTGCTGCTTCCTTCGAGCCACCACAGCGCCACGTGGCTGTCGAGCAAGATCCTCAAGGATCAGTGGTTTCAGCGGACGCTTCGAATATCGCAATGGTCTCGTCGTCGGATTCGACGATCGACCCGGTGTAGCTGACCTTGCCGGCCCATGCGCCCGCTTGACGGTCAGGTCGCGTTGGAGGCCAGGGAATGATCTTGGCGACTGGCTCGCCGTTTCGGGCAACGATTACGTCTTCGCCGTGTTCGGCAGCACGAATCAGTTCAGAGAGCCGACTCTTTGCCTCGTGCGTGTTCACAACGGTTGGCATCGGTGTAGCTTAGCTACGTCTAGCTAAGCTGTCAATGGAGTTACCTGCTGCGATCCGAAACCTACGGGGCGCCGAACGTCACAATCTTCGTCGGTTTTAGGGTGAAAAGACTGCGCTCTTCGTCCTCGGTTCGTAGCGGATAGACGTCAGCGTCGAGATACAGCTTTGCGAGCCGGTCGATCGACTCTGTTGCCAATGAGCCGTTCTCGGCGTCAGATTCGTCGACGACGCTTTCGACGTCGCAGTACAGCGTGACCCAGTGATACGGATTCTCCGGATTGATAGCGCTGATGCTGGCAGTGCCGGTCTCGCGCATGTGCCGGTCCTTTGCCCGACCTTTGACGGTGTTGATGTGCACCCTGGTCCGGTCGGGGCTGGCCTCGAACCACATCGCATTCAGCTGGATGCGATCACTTGCCTGGGTGGCAAGCGTGACGGTGATCGGACCGTCAATCAGCTGTTGGTACACCGCGTCGAGATCGTCAATAGACGAGCCGGCCGCTCCTTGCTTCTGCTGGAAGTCATAGCCAGAACCGGGAGTACCGATGCTCGAAATTTGAAAGGTCATAGCTGGTCCTTGGTGTAGTCGTTACTCATCGCTGGTCGGAAAGTTGATGCAGAACTCGATGACGTTACCCCACGGGTCCTTCACGAACGTCTGTCGAAGAGCCGCTGGTGAGTCCTTGAGTTCGAACACATCGATACCTTCGCTTCTAAGCCGACCGAGAAACTGATCGAGATCGCCTTCGACGGCCACAGCGAAGTGCGGGTCATTTGGACGAAGCCGAGCGTCGGGCCCACGCATATCTCCCTGAGTTGTCAGGTGTAGCGGGACCTGACCCACGCGATACCACAGCCCGGGGAAATCAAAAGGAGGTCGCTCAATCTCGGTAAACCCCAAGATCTCGGTGTAGAAGGCCCGGGCTTCATCGACATTGTCAACGCTGACGCTCACATGATCGATCGCAAACTGGAAGGGCTTCACGTTCGCAGTCTCTCATATACCCTGCCTCAGCAGCGATTGGAGATCCATGGGCGTTAACAAGTGAGGGCTGCCGTTGTTGGTGGCTCGCTCGGTGGCCTGACCGTTGCAAACCTGCTTGCCGACGCCGGGTGGCAGGTCACTATCCACGAGCGAAGCCGGGTCCCGCTCGATAGCCGTGGCGCAGGGATCGTGGTTCATGAGGCCACCACTCGCTACCTCACTGAGCGCAGCGGTATCGCACTCGAGTCCATCAGTTGCCCGTCGTCGTTTGTGCGCTATCTCAACGTGGACGGGTCGACTGCCTATGAAGAACCAAGCGCCTACCGCTTCACTGCGTGGAACACCCTCTACCGGGCGCTGCTTTCGACAGTCGAGAACGACTATTACCTGAACCACGAGGTAATCGGTCTCGACGAGACAGACAAGGGCGTCACTCTCCAGCTTGCTGACGGCAGCACCGATTTCGCCGATCTCGTCGTCGCAGCCGACGGATTTGATTCCACGGTTCGTCAGCAACTTTTCAGCGGCGTGGAGCGCCGCTACGGCGGATACGTAGGCTGGCGAGGCATGGTCTCGGAACGGGATCTACCCAGTGCGACCTTCGAGTTGCTAGCCGATGCGCTTACCTATTGTGTCGTTCCCAACAGCCACATTTTGTTCTATCCCATTCCCACTGCAGAGGGATCAGTCGAGGTTGGCGACCGATTGGTGAACTACGTCTGGTACCGAAACGTCGCTGAGGGGCCAGCACTCGACGCACTACTCACGGGAACCGACGGCGTGCGGCGCTCGGTCTCGCTGCCACCCGGACTGGTCCGACAGGAGTTTCTCGACGAGTTGATGGACGCAGCCGGCGACCTCGCTCCCCCACTTGCTGAAACAGTGCGCAGCACACCCGAGCCGTTTGTCCAGGTGATCGTCGATATCGCCAGCTCAACGATGGCGAGCAGACGAGTAGCGCTACTCGGCGATGGCGCCTTCTCTGCTCGTCCCCATGCTGCGGCTGGCACGGCAAAGGCGGCCGAAGATGGGTGGAAACTCGTTGAGTCACTCGACGCATACGACTCGATTCCCGAAGCGCTACAAGCGTGGGAGCAGACCCAGTTGCAGCTTGGCCAAGCACTCGTTGAACGAGCGAGGCGCTTGGGCGAGCGTTCACAGGTGCTGAACACGTGGACTCCCGGCGACCCCGACCTTGCTTTCGGGCTCTACGGCCCTGGCCGCTAGCTCGAGCCAACATCGACACTTGCTCATTGATCGCTTGCTGTGCTGGCAACGTTCAAAAGCTCTCTCAGGCTCAGCACGCTCTTTTGCTTCTTAAGCAACTTGCACCACCGGCGTTGATCGGGGTCCTTGATCAACGCGACGACGCTCTTCATCTTGACCAAGATCTGCGCGTCGCCAAAGAAGATCGTCTCGTAAGAATCCAACAACAGCAACAAGTGGCGAGCCAACTCGTGGCGTCGTTCCTCACCCTCGGGCCTGCCGGGCGCACTGCCACGAATACGGTTGAAGAGCCACGGGTCGGCAATGGCGCCGCGCCCAAGCATCAGGCCACTCGCCCCCGTTTGCTCCATTACTCCGGCTGCTTCAGCAACTGTCGTTACGTCTCCATTGGCGATCACGGGAACGCCAGCACTGTCGACGATCTCTCGGGTAAGTTCGTGATTTGCGGCACCCGTGTACTTCTGCTCAACCGTGCGCGAGTGCACGACGAGGAAATCGATTTCGGCGGCCTCAAAGGCTGGCATCACATCAAAGATCTGCCGCTCGTCGTCGATTCCAGAGCGGGTCTTGACCGACAGGGAACCGGGCACGATCTCCCGAAGCTCACGCAACATTGGTTCGACGGTCTCGGGAGCCCGAAACATGCCTCCTCCAGCGAGCACCGACGTCATGCGGCCCCAGGGGCAACCCATATTCACATTGATGTGCTCGACGCCTCGCGACACAAGTTCTCGCGTGGCTTCCACGACGCCTTCGTCCGCGCTGCCGATGACCTGCACCACGAGCGGAACTCCTGGAACCTCTGTGGTGGCTTCGATGAAGTCGACGTCGGCCACCGGCTTCGCCGCGCCAGGACGTACCCGAACGAACTCGGTGAACAACGCGTCAGGACGGGCTGTGGTACCGAACACTTCACGCAAGCCGCGGTTTGTGAGACCCTGCATCGGAGCGAGAAGCAACGGATTTTGTTTCGCACCCCACGGCAGCTTGGAAGTCCTACCGTCGAGCGCCATCGCGGCGAGCGTACTTCTCTGCACCCTCGATTTGACGCTGTGGCCAGCGCCGGTACGCACCGCAATGCGCTGTCGGTGATCGACGCCGCAGCCGCTCAAACCTACAGATCTGATTTCGGTCGGCGCGCGGATCAGGTAGAAACGATGGCGTCATGAACATGACCCCTGTTACCCATGCGGCACTCGTTGTCGTGCTCCTTCTCTCCGGCATGGCTGCATGCGCACCGGCTGAGCGATTGTGCAACCCGGGCAACCAGTCGATTGCTCGGCTGTGGAATGAAGCGGCGCTCGACGCTATCCGGCGAGACTTCCCGGCTCCGACCGTGCATGCAAGAAACCTGTTCCACCTATCGGTGGCGATGTGGGATACCTGGGCGGCGTTCGATGTCGATGCCGGCGGGTACATGTCAAATGTTGCGGCTCCACCAGGGACAGACCGTGAAGAAGCGATCGCCGTGGCCGCATACACAGTTCTCACCGACCGGTACCAAGATGCGGTCGGTGCAGATGCTTCGGTGGCACAATTTGAAGCCCTCGCCGCATCACTTTGCCTTGATCTCGATGAGCCGGAACCATTCGGAGCGAGCATTGGCCAGGCAACGCTCGACCTGTCTCGTGACGATGGTTCTCTTGAAGCTGCCGGTTATGTCGCGCCGTATGAGCCGTCGAACCCGCCGATGGTCTTGAGAGAATCGGGTACCGAGATGAACGACCCCAACCGATGGCAACCACTCGAGTTCGTTGTCGCCCGAACTCAAAATGGCCAGCTGCTCGAGAGCAACGTGCAGGACTATGTTGGGCCTCACTGGGGTTCGGTGACGCCGTTTGCAATCACGCCCAACGCAGCTCTCACATCGCTCGACCCCGGCCCGCCCCCGATGTTTGGAACGCAATCAGAAGCGGCCTTTCTGACAGCGATCACGTCAGTGATCCGGGCCAGCAGCCAGCTAGACCCCGTCGATGGAGCGACCATCGACATCGGGCCTGCTGATCGAGGCAACAACCCGCTCGGCACCAACGACGGCCAAGGCCATCACGTCAACCCGATAACCGGGCAAGCCTATGAGCCCAACATCGTGCTCGCCGCCGACTACTACCGAGTCGTCGCCGAGTACTGGGCCGACGGCCCAGATTCAGAAACCCCACCCGGTCACTGGAACGCGCTCGCTAACGATGTGAGCGATCGACTTCCAGAGCTACGTATCGGCGGCGACGGCCCCGAAGTCGACCGGCTCAGGTGGGATGTATCGCTCTACTTCGCACTAAATGGGGCCCTTCACGATGCGGCTATTGCAGCCTGGGGGGCTAAAGCCACCTATGACTACTCGCGTCCAGTCTCGATGGTCCGATACCTGGGTCAACTCAACCAGCTGCCGCTTGAAGCCGGGCTCATTGAAACGATTACTGCGCAATCCTCAGCCGCTGGCGAACGTCATGAAGATCTTGCAGACTTCGTCGGGGAAACGGCTATCAGATCTTGGGCCCGCAAACCGGTTTGGTTTGCTGATCAATATGACTCGGTGCGATGGGTCCGAGCTGTCGATTGGCTGCCGTACCAGCGGGCCACCTTTGTTACGCCAGCATTCCCGGGATACGTATCCGGACACAGCACGTTTAGCCGCGCCGCGGCCGAAGTGGTCACGGCGATGACCGGAAGCGAGTACTTTCCCGCCGGGTTAGGAACCTTCACGAGCGAGATCAATAGCCTGGAATTCGACGAAGGACCAGCCCAACCGATCCAATTGCAGTGGGCCACGTACTTTGATGCCGCTGACGAAGCCGGGCTCTCGCGAATCTACGGCGGAATTCATGTAGAAGCCGACGACGTAGCCGGGCGAATCATGGGCGCTGCGGTTGGTCGCCAAGCTTGGGCGAAGATGCTCGAGTATCTGCCCGAGTAAAATTCCACCGCCAACACTCGATCAGCCCCTCTCCCCCGAGCGAAGCGCCGCCTCGGAGATACGACGGCGCGCTGCCGTTCATCGAGTACCCGCCTGGCTATTCGCTCTCTGCGCTCGCACAGCGCATCCGTTCGATTCCCAGAACGACTCGCTACGTGACTCAACGGCATCTGTGCCAGCGGCCAGTTATCGCAGCGTGACGATGCCGGTCGATGTTTCGATTGTGGCAGCCAGCTGGGCGGCGCCGACCCTTACCTCGACGATGTCTTCAAGCTCAAGGGCCGTGATCAGGTTGGCGACCCTTGGATCGGGGTTCTGCACATTTAAGGTGACCAGCCTGCCCATCGATGGCAACGAGGCCGCGGGCTAGGCCCACCTAACCAATCGATGGCAAACGGAATCGCTCCGTCGAGCCTGTAGCCGGTATCGCCGCCGGCAGTCAGCTCCCATTCGAGCAATTCGCCGTCAGGCTTCTCTCGACTCATCGCAAGCCACTCACCCGGGTCGAAACCGCTGGCTCGCACAATTGCTGCGAGGTCTGCGAGCGTTTCTTCGCCAACCGGGTGAATCGCAAAAGCGACGAGCTTCGGGGCAACAAGTTGATCGATCCCAAAGCCTCGGGCGCGTACAGGCTCAGGCTGATCGGGATCGATGCCGATGATCTCAAGATAGGTTCGGTCATTGAAGCCCAACAACTCGTTGTGGGTGCCGCGACCTACGTGAGAACCTCCGGGCACTGCAGCGGCGCCACTCAGCTGCTCGACCAAGCGGCTGCCCTCGGCGACGTCTTTGCAGGCATATACGAGATGATCAATTTCGGCCACGACGACCAACGTAGCTGTGCGGACCACCAAGGCTATGCGTCTGAGATCTTTCGCGGTTGGGCCCGCGTCGCGTACCTTGCAGCAATGACTTCACTACTGAACCATCGAGTCGTTCGATGAAGCCACTCGACAACGTTCGAGTTATTGCCATCGATAGCTGGATGGCTGCCCCATCTGCGGCTGCGGTCTTGGCCGACCTCGGTGCTGACGTAATCAAGGTCGAGCCGCTCGGTGGTGATCCAATGCGGAACAGCTCACGAACACCGAAGATCGATGACGGCCCCGCCAAGGAGTACGACTACCAGTTCGATGTCGACAACCGCGGTAAACGATCGATCGCCGTCAACCTGGCCGATGCCGCTGGCACCGAAATTGTGCACAGGTTGATCAGTGGCGCCGACATCTTTATGTGCAATCTGTTGCAGGGCCGCCAAGAGCGTTTCAAGGTGACGCCCGACGACCTGCGAGTCGTCAACCCGAAGCTGGTTCACGCGACGTTAACGGGCTACGGAACGGTGGGGCCCGACGCTGACCGCCCGGGCTATGACGTGACCGCGTTCTTCGGACGCTCTGGGCTCACGCACATCATGAAAGACGGCGAAGATGGCATCCCGCCGATGCCATCGAGCGCCCAAGGCGATCACACCACCGGTTTGGCACTCGTTGGTGGAATTCTCGCCGCGCTGCGTCTGGCCGAACGCACCGGCGAGATGCAGGTTGTCGAGACCTCGCTGTTCGAGGCAGCGGTTTGGACCCAAGCCTCGGCCTACTCGGTCACCGCCCAAGACGGCGCCCCCTTCCGCCCCCGCTCACGCGAGTACTCGCTCAGCCCGACGATGAACCGGTACCGCTGCAGCGATGGCGAGTGGATGGTCGTGAACATGCCGAGGATCGACGATTTCGATCGAATGGCCGCTCTGGTCGGATGCGAAGACATGCTCGAAGACGAACGCTTCAATAGTTTCCGCAACCGGTTCCGAAATATGCCCGAGCTCATGGCGCGCTGGGACGAAGCAATAGCAGCCAAGTCACGCGCCGAGTGGGGCGAGATCTTTGACAAGCACGGCATCGTGTGGGGCCCGGTAAGCGGCTACGACGACGTCGTCAAAGATCCTCAAGCCGCCGCAATCGGCCTGTTCCCCTCGATCGACTCGGGTGAATTCGGCGATTACCGCACGGTCGCCAGCCCGATCCGGATGACGGGGGTCGAAACCGATCCGACGGCCCCAGCGCCGAGCTTGGGTCAGCACACCCGCGAGGTACTCACCGAGGCGGGCATCGACCGCGCAACAATCGCGGAGCTGCTGGATCAGGGAGTCGTTTCAGAAGCCACCTAACATTCACAAGTAGGGTCGAGTCGTGAGCGACTATGACCCTTTCTCGGCCGAGGTGTTGCAAGACCCGTTCCCGTTTTATGACGAGTTGCGCAGCAGTTGCCCCGTGCACCGCTACGACGGCTACACGCACCCTCTCTATACGGCGACTCGCTACGACGATGTTGTTGAGCTACTGACGTCGGTCGAATCGTGGTCGAGCAATTGGGGTCAGATGCCGACCTACGAAGAGCGTGGTTGCCTGTTCTCCGATCCCCCAGTCCACACGATGTACCGACGGATCGTGCAGAAGAGCTTTGGGCCTCGCCACGTTTCGAGAATGAAGGACCAGATCACCCAGCTAGTGAGTGAGCTGCTCGACGACATGGAGATACGGGGCCACGGTGACATCCATGACGATTTGGCGTGCCCGTTACCGGTGTTGGTCATCGCGAAGATCCTGGGCGTGCCGACGGCCGATCTCGCCCAGTTCAAACAGTGGAGTGATGACCAACTCGCCGCCGTGAACACCCCGGGTCGCGAGGGCGCTGCAGCACCGCGAAAAGCAATGAACGACTATTTCGTTGACCAGGTCGAGCAACGTCGCTCGGCGTTGGAAGCGGCTGGCCACGACCCGCTACTCGCCCCACCCGAAGTGCTCGATTCGGTGATCGCGGACGACGTCATGAGCGGCTTGCTGGTCGCTGAGGTTGACGACCGTCGACTGAACGATCGCGAACTCCTCATCATTTTGAATCAACTGCTTGTCGGTGGCAATGAAACGACGACTTCGCTGATCACGAACCTGTTCTGGCGCCTGCTCGACGCGCCTGACCAGCTCGCAATGCTGCGATCTCAACCTGATCTCGATGCAATTGCGATCGAAGAGAGCTTGCGTCTCGACGCACCCGTGCTCGGCTTGTATCGAACTTCGGTCGGTGAGCAGACGATCGGCGGCGTCGTGCTCGAGGATCGAGCCAAGATCATGGCAACGTTTGGCGCTGCTAACCGCGACCCCGAGGTGTTCGACGACCCCGATCACTTCCGCCTTGATCGTGACCCTGACCAGCTTCGAAAACATGTTGCGTTTGGGCTGGGTCATCACTTCTGCCCTGGCGCTCATCTCAGCCGCCTCGAGGCCCGGATCGCGCTGCGGCTCACCCTCGATCGTTTCGACACTCTGGTGGCAGATGGCGCTGCAGAACGCATTGCGCCCTACATCTTGTGGGGCCGCAAAACACTACCGGTTACTTGGCAGTCAACGTGACAACCAATGACAAGCTACGGACCACGCAGCGAGGGGCATGAGCGACGAACAGGCACTCGACTTCGACGCCCGCATCATCGAAGAGTCCGGGCCAACAACGGCGCGTGCGGCGGTCGGTTCGAAGGCAACCCGATGTTGCTCGTGACGATGAACGGCGCAAGGAACTGTCGAGATGTGCTCGGGCGCCATGTACATGCAGGGCCTCGATCTAGGGCCGTCGAACACATCGCAGTCACAGCGATGAGTGCAATCATCATCACTCTTCGGTAGGCGCGAAGTCTTCCCATTGAGGTTCGCGCTCGAGCGCTGAGTCGGACTCGACGAGCTCAGTTAGCTCGACCGGGTCGTCGTGCGCTTCGTCGAGCTGGTCGGCCACGGGCTCTGCAGTTGGGCGCAGCACTGCGGCGGCCAGGGCGGTGGTGATCGGAACAGCAGCGACAAGACCTACAGAACCACATAATGTGCGCACGATCTCGACCGCGATCAATTCAGAGTTGGCCACCATTTCCAACGGTTGATTCGATGCTGCGAACAGCATGAGTAGCGGCATGCTTGCCCCCGCATAGGCCAGCAGCAAGGTGTTGACGGTCGAGGCAATGTGATCCCGCCCAACCCTGATGCCCGACGCGACGAGTTCGGTCGTGGGCAGCGATGGGCTGCGATGTCGAATCTCTGCGACCGTTGAAACTTGGGTCACCGTCACGTCATCGAGTGCACCAAGCGCACCGATGATCGCGCCACCGAGTAACAGCGCTCCGACGTCGATGTCTTGGGCCACAAAGGGCAAAAGCAAGGCTTCTTCGGTCGCGAGGCCCGTGAACGCTGCCACCTCGAAGAACAGCCATGACAAGCCGAGCGTAAGGCCGAGCGCCAACATCGTGCCGGCCAAAGCAACGGTGGTTGTCGGTGTGAATCCATGGGTCAGATAGAGGCTTATAAACGCGATCGCCGAGGCCGCAACGACTGCAACGAGCACGGGGTCATTGCCGGCTAATACCGACGGCGCGACGAACGCAACGAGCACGGCCAGAGTTGCCGCCATCGCGACCAGCGCCAGTGCACCACGGAAGCGACCAAGCGCGATCACGACGATGGCGAAGAGCGCAGCGAGCCACACTAACGACGCTCGACGATCGCGATCGGCATAGAAGTAGAAGTCGGTCGATTCTTCGTAGCCGAGGATCACCCGGTCGTCGATCATGAAGTCAGGGATGGTGAGATCGAACCTGAGATTGATCTCGGGGATCGTTACAACGTCACCTGCATCTGGTCCCTCGGTAACCGTGAACGACAAGATCCTGCACTCTTGCGGGTTGTCGCTCGTTGCGTAGCTGCACGATCGATCCTGCACGTCTTCGACGGTCGCGCTAAAACGCTCGGTGACAAGGCCAATCTCGTCAGCGTTCGCGATCGCGTCATCGCGAGCATCGCGGTCGGGCCACAGTGCAATGACGCCAATCACGGTCGCGACCGCTGCAACGGCTACAAGCGCAAGCACCGCGCGAAGGACTCGATCGCTGGCCCAGGCTTGCCAGCCGCCGATCAGATCATGATCGTGGACGTGACTGTGACCCACCAGTGCAGAGTACGACAGCGGCGGGGGCGGTAAGCGTCAATGCCCGACGGATTCGCCTCTGACATCGCAGCCTGACTATGTAAGGGTCTCAGCATGACTTCGTCTTCTGGCCCTTCCGATGCCTCGACCGAGCCTTGGCAGTGTCGACATATTCGACTCTCAAACCCCGCTGGACCCGGTCACCCAGACGTTCCGAGGCTCTTGCGGGCCACCGCTGACTTACTCGAGCGCATCGGCGACGACATCGAAGTACTCGACCTGGGCTTTCGCGAAGATGACCATCGTGACGGGCCGTGGACCTCGATGAACATCTACTACCGCCGAGGCGCGCCTAGGCCCGCACGTCGCTGACGCAGACTTCGCTATGACGGGCGTCACCATCGGAGGATGTCACCTCGATCGGGTCTAGGGTGGCGGCGCGCCGGTCGACGTTTCGACTGGTGGGTTCGCAGAGAGGCCGGTTTCGCTTTCTCATCGTGAGCCTCACGAATGAGATCTTGTGCATGTGCACGAGTGACAACCGAAACCCCCAACCCCCCACCTAAAACTTGTCTAGCGCTCGCGCGCTTGGCTCTGGAGCCTTTCATGCCCACCCCCACCACCAACTCAACAAAGAACGCGCGCTCAAAAGAGACACCGACGTTCGCTGAACTAGGCGTGCCGTCGTCGATCTGTGACGCGTTAGCCAGCCGTGGCATCACGGCGCCCTTCGACATTCAGGCCGCGACGCTGGTCGACGCCCTTGCCGGTCGCGATGTGCTCGGACGAGCGCCCACCGGCTCAGGAAAGACCATCGCATTCGGCATTCCGATCGTTGCTGGTTTACCCAAGGCCGATCCTCACCGCCCACGTGCTTTGATCCTCTCACCAACCCGCGAACTTGCCGATCAGATTCGCGTCGAGCTTTCGTCGTTCTCTAAACCCGTTCGCGTTGGCGTTGTCTACGGCGGTGTCGGCTACGGCAAACAGATCCGCATGATGGAACAAGGCGTCGACGTGCTCGTCGCCTGCCCCGGTCGTCTCGAAGACCTCATTGAACGAGGTGATGTCGAGCTCGGTGCCGTTGAACGAGTCGTGCTCGATGAGGCTGACCGTATGGCCGACATGGGCTTTATGCCTGCTGTGCGCCGCATCATGAACCGCACCCGCGACGACCGCCAGACGGTGCTGTTCTCCGCGACGCTCGATGGCGACGTTGCAAAGCTCACCCGCGATTACCAGCACAATCCGGTGCGACACGAGGTTGGCGAGTCAACCCCCGATATCACGCTGGCCGATCACCTCTTCTGGAAGCTCGACAAGAGCGAACGCACCGAGGTAACGGCCCAAGCGGTAACGGCTGAATGGCCAGCCATCATCTTCTGCCGCACTCGCCACGGCTGCGATCGGCTCAAGAAGCAGCTCGCAAAGCTGGGCGTTGACGCAGTAGCGATCCACGGTGGCAGAAGCCAGAATCAACGAACTCGTGCCCTTGACGACTTCACGACCTCGCGGGCACAGGCGTTGGTCGCCACCGATGTTGCCGCACGCGGCATTCACGTCGATGGTGTGACGCTGGTCGTGCACTACGACCCGCCTGAAGATCACAAGACCTACGTGCACCGCTCAGGTCGCACCGCACGTGCAGGTGCTGGTGGTGTCGTGGTTTCGTTGCTCACACCTGACCAGACCAAGGACGCCCGCAAGATGATGCGGCGCATCGATCTCGACGAGCCTGTAACGGCCCCTGAGATCCAGATCTTGCGTGACCTCGCGTCGGGCGAACCAAAGCCTGAGCGTGCCGAGCCACGACCTGAGCCAGCTCGCCAGAAGCAGGGCCCCGGCAAGGGCGGCGCCAATCGCAAGAAGAACAGCCGTCACAAGAACCAGCGCAATAACAACAACAACGGCCATCGCAATGGCAGCGCAAAGAACGGCACGGGCCGCAGCGGCGGTCCGAAGCGTTCCAGTGGCCAGGGCAACAATGGCAAGCCCGGCGCTAAGAAGAACAACAACAGAAGCCGGGCCGGCGCAGGCGCCAGCGGAGGCCAGCGCCGCCGCTAAGGCCCACGACAGTAAAACGCTCGATGCTTGGTCGAGGCTTTCACAGACCGTCGACCTTGGGTTGAAGGTCGTAGGAACGCGCCCTCAATCACGCTTCCCGACGTCGACACAGGTCCGATGAGTGCGCGAGCCGTCCGAGTTACGCGCGGACAGACACACCTTGTCGCCCAAACGGGGTAGATCCGTAAGTGCGTCTGGTAGCAACGACTCCCCCGGTGGCCCATGCCGGCGATTTACCTATTGGGCTGGTCCGTAGCGATCATCGAAGTCGCAGCGACCTTGATTCGCGTCTTGTTACCTATCTCGGGTGAGCGCCCTTCTACCGACGAATACCGGGTCGGGCACCCTCTCGGCGGACACGAAAGGCACGAGAATGAAGACTCACGAACATCTGAAGGGAAGCAATTGGCTTAGATCCCTTTGGCGCATGTTGTGCGCGGTACTACTGATCACATTGTTGGCTTCGGTTCTACAGATCAGCGATGCGGGAGCACAAGACCGAGTCGTAAGCCGAGATCTCGGCGGCGCGCTCACCAAAGTAGACGCCCCCGCAGATGCTCGTGCCGAGTTGGCGAAGGCTGAGTCAGCGCTCATCGATGCTCGCCAGAAGCAGCAAGTCGCCCAGAAGTCGCTCGGCGACGCGCGCTCAAACCTGAAGGCTTCGCAAAGCGGCCTGGCCGTTGCTCAAGACGACCTGGTAAGACTCAACGCCGAGCTCACCGCCGCCTCAGGCGCCGTTGAGTCCCAGGCAAATGCAGTCAGCGAAGCGAAGGCCGCTGTGGCCGCAGCAAGCCACCGCGTCGTCGCCGCGACGAAGGCGAGTGCTAACGCTCAGACTGCAGTCGAGCAGCAAGCACGTTATGTCGCCGACTTGTCCAACGCGACACCAAACCTCGACAAGGCGAACGTCAACCTCGCCTTGGCACAGCGCACCCTAAGCGAGCGTTTGGCCATCGCTAGGAACGCAGATGCTGAGTCCACCAAGGCACAACAAGTAGCCCTACAGGCCGACGCCGACGTGGCACTAGCCAAGGCTGCAGCACCGACGCCTGAGGCCATCAGCAAGGCCGAGGCCGCCGTCGTGGCTGCGACGACCGACCTCCGAACCTCGCAGGACAGGCTCGCGGACGCGGTTGCCAAAGGTGCAAAGGACACCAAAGACCTTCAGGCCGCCGTCACGAGGACTGAGGGTTTGCTGATCGCGGCCCAAAACACTCGGACCGAAATGGCCGCAGCGGCTGAGAGGCTCGTAGCCGCAGAACGCAATCTCGAGACGGCGAGCAAGCAAGCTCAAGTGCAAGCGGGTGCGGCACTCGACGCGAACGCTTCAGCGAAGCTTGCTTCGCAAGAACTCGCAAAGGCCGAGCGGGCCGTCGTCGAGGCAGAAGCTTCCGCAGTACCTCTCGACGAGGCTCAAACGAGGCTCACCGTGCTACAGAGTGAAGCTGCTGAAGCACGAGCTGCGGTGGTGGCCGCGGAGAATGAGATGGTTCTGGCCCAACAGCGAGTGGAGCTAGCCCAGGACTCGCTCACGTCGGAAACCGGCACCAGAGACAAACTCGTTACGCGCGCTGGCGAGCTAACAAAAGCTATAGAGACCGCGAAGAAGACCATCGCCGAGGCGCCAGCGAAGATTGCATCACTCGACAAGCAGGCTGTCGCTGCAGCTGAAGTAGTGAAGTCGGCCGAAGCATCTGTCGCGACCCTTGCAGTTAAAGTCCGTGAGCTCGAGGGAGTTCTGACCGAGACGACGGTGAACCGCACCGCCGTTGTTGGCTCCAAATTGGCACCGATCGCCCGCATCGTCGACTCAAACCCAGTTCGGGTAGCCGTCACCGACGGCGCAGTGCCTTTGGGCGCCAAGCTCGCTGAAGACGCAAGCTTCACCGGCGCTCCGTCAAAGGCCGGCGAGGCAGTGACCCGAGTCATGGTCACCGACACCGTCACCAACGAACGTGAACTCCGCACGATCAACTGGACCATTACCCAGAAACCAGCGCTCGAAACCTCTGTGGACCGCACTGCGGTCCTCGGCTCTGAATTGCCAACCATCGAGCCGATCTTCCCTGAGAGCCTCACAACGGTTGAGCTCATCGAGGGTGAACTACCAGCTGGCGTCAAGCTGGCCGCCGACGGATCCTTCTCGGGTCTGGCCTCGACAACCGGCAAGTTTCAGGCGACCGTCATGGTCACCGACGTGCCTACTGGCGACCGGGAGCTTCGCACGGTGACCTGGACGGTCGCTGAAAAGCCAGCCGCAAAAACCACGGTCGACCGCACGTCGGTTGCCGGCGATGGGCTCGGTCCGATCACACGTATCGATGCCGAGAATCCAATCACTGTTGCGATCGTCGATGGCGAACTGCCACGCGGCGTAAAGCTGGGCCTCGACGGCAAGTTGCTTGGCGCTCCGCAGAAGGCCTGCGAAGCAATGACCAAGGTGCTCATCACCGACTCGGTCACCGGCGACCGTGAGATTCGCACCATCAACTGGACCATCACCCCTAAAGCCGTCGTCGAAATGACGACTGACCGTTCGGGTGTGCGCGGTTCCGGGCTTGCTCCGATCGGGCGCATCGTCGCCGACAACCCGGTCAGGGTCGAATTGCTTGAGGGCGCCTTGCCTGATGGCGTCAAGATGGCCGAAGACGGAGGCCTTCGGGGAGCTCCAACCAAGGTTGGCGAAACGACTTCGAAGGTCCTGATCACCGATGTGGTGACCGGCGACCGTGAAGAGCGCACCATCACCTGGACCATCAACGAGAAGGATCCGGTCAAGACGGCTGAGCAACATTCGGCGCCGCGTGGTTCTGAGCTTGCCCCGATCGCAGCGGTCGAGGGCGAGAACGCGGTGCGAGTTGAGATGCTTGACGGTGAGCTGCCTGAAGGCATCAACCTGTCAGCAGACGGCAACCTCGACGGTAAGGCCACCAAGGTTGGCGACTACACGGCCACCGTCATGGTCATCGACACCGAGACTGGCGACCGCGAAGAGCGCTCGATCACTTGGTCGATCACGCCTAAAGACATCGTCAGCGCGACAGAGGCTCACACCTCAGTTCGAGACGCTGAACTTGATGCGATCGCACCGATCGACGCGAAGAACCCGGTCACCGTGAGCCTGCTCGAAGGTCAACTGCCAAACGGCGTACGCCTCGGCGACAACGGCGCACTCGACGGAGCGGCCACCAAGGTCGGCGACTACACCGCCATCATCATGGTCACCGACACAGTCACCACCGACCGTGAACAGCGCACCATCACCTGGACCATCGACGAAAAAGCCCCAGTCAACACGACCGAGGCGCACACCGCAGTCCGCGAGGCCGAACTCGCCCCGATCGCACCGATCGCCGACGACAACCCCGTCACCGTCGAACTACTCGACGGCGAACTACCTGACGGCATCGAACTCGACGAAGACGGCAGCCTCGACGGAGCGGCCACCAAGGTTGGCAACTACACCGCAACCATCATGGTCACTGACACCAAGACCGGCGACCGTGAACAGCGCACCATTACGTGGACCATTACAACCAAAGACATCGTCAAGACATCGACCGAACGGGCTGGCGTCCGAGACGCCAAGCTTGCTCGGATCGCACCGATCGCCGACGCCAACCCAGTCACCGTCGAGCTACTCGACGGCGAACTACCCGAAGGCGTCGAACTCGATGACGACGGCGCTCTCACTGGTGCCCCAACGACCGTAGGCGACACAACGTCAACGGTTCTGGTCACCGACACCGTGACCACCGATCGTCACGAACGAACCATTACTTGGACCATCATCGACAAGGACGCAGTTGAGAAGAGCGTCGATGCGTCGACGACTCGCACTGGCACCTTCGCTTCGATCGCACCGGTATACGGAGACGGCGGCGTTACCGTCGAACTACTCGAGGGTGAGCTGCCCACGGGCATCTCGATGGACGACGACGGCACCTTCACCGGCGACGCCACCGAGGTCGGCGAGTACGCGGCAAAGATCATGGTCACCGACACGGCGACCAGCGATCGTGAGCTTCGTACCTACACCTGGATCGTCAATCCGAAACCAACGGTGAAGTCGACCCATGACTTCAGTGCAGTTCGCGAAGCCACGCTGGCTCCGCTTGCAGCTTTCGATGACCAGAATCCGATCTCGGCCGAACTCGTCGAAGGCGCCCTGCCTGACGGTGTGAAGCTTGCCAAAGACGGCGAGCTTGACGGCACAGCTAACCGCACCGGCGACTACACCGCCACGTTGCTCGTCACCGACACGGTCACTCTCGATAGTGAGTTGCGTTCGATCACGTGGCGTATCGCGCCGAAGCCGATCTCAGGCTCCATCGAGCAGCACGAGGCCACCCGCAAGGTTGCGCTGCCTGCCGTGCAACGAATCGCTGACAACCCGATTACTGCCTCGGTGACTGCTGGTTCGCTGCCTGCCGGCGTCGAGCTTCGCGAAGACGGAACCATGACCGGGTCTCCAGACCAGGCTGGAACTTACCGGTACACGGTGCTCGTCACCGATGCTGTGACCGGTGACCGTGAGAGCCGTGCAGTGTCCCTGACCGTTTCTGAGAAAGAGGCCACCGAGATCTCTGAGGTCATGGCCGCAACCCGCAAAGAGGCCCTTGCGCCCCTTAAGCGCATCGCAGCCGAGAACCCAGTCGTAGCTGAGTTGACCGCTGGCTCGCTTCCGATCGGCATCGACCTGATGCCCGACGGCAGCTTCGCCGGCACCCCCGACCACGCTGGCACCTTTAACGCAATGATCATGGTGACCGATGAGGTAACGGCCGAACGTGAGCTTCGCTCAGTGTCGTTCGTGGTCGCTGACAAGGACGCCACTATCACGAACTCTCAGCGCACTGCCGACATCGGCGACTCGATCGGTGACCTCGAACCAATCAAAGCAGGCAATGGAGTTACCGCTGAACTGGTTGGCGGCAGCCTCCCTAACGGCATCACGCTTGCGAGCGATGGCAGCTTCAACGGCAAGACCGCCAGCGCTGGTGCCTATTCGGCCGCAATCATGGTGACCGACAACGAGACCGCTGAGCGTGAGCTGCGCACTGTCAACATCACGGTGCTTCCGGCACCCGACACTAAGGCGACCTCTCGAACCGCCAAGGTCGGCGCCGCCATAGCACCACTCGCACGAGTCGCTTCGTCGAACCCAATCACAGCTGAGCTCGTCAGTGGCACGTTGCCGCCAGGCGTTTCGCTGTCGAGTACGGGTGCGTTCGAAGGAACGAGCACCACGGCTGGTTCATGGACCGTAGACATCATGGTGACCGATACGACTACGGGTAACCGCGAACTGCGAACGGTTTCCTTTCAGTTGAATGCAGCTCCGGCTGCGACACGTGTGACCTACTCCGGCACAACCTATTCCGGCGCTGCTGGAACCTTCACGACCGGTTCGACCGGCTCGACTTCAACGCCTCGCGATGCCGGGTCGACATCGACCTGGAGCACGACGGCTCCGTCGGCAGCTCAAGCTCGGACGACGGGCACATCGATCTTCGGCGAAGCTCCTGACCTGCTGGCCTTCACTGGGACGAGCACCACTCGCCTAGCCGGTGTCGGCGGCGCACTGATTCTCGTCGGTGCGATGGCACTCGTTGCCTCGAAGCGCAAGGACGACGACGAGACATGATGCACACCACAACCCGTTGATCACGCGATCACTCGGTTAACCCGACGATGAGATGGCCCGCTGCGAACAAGCAGCGGGCCATCTCGCGTCTACCGATCAATCGCTGCGTTACTCGCTCGGTGAGGCCACCAACGCTCAGTCTTAACTCGCGCTCCGCCGCCTTGGCGTTTGTCGATCGATAGCGCCAGTTTGCGCCAGCGCGAGCCGGCGAGGCGCAGCCACCACCTGTTGACCCGCTGGGTGTAGTCACGGGTGAACGGGCACACACGGACACAGACCGAGCAATCGCTGTTCACTTTGGACCAATAGGCGAAGCACTTCTCACCATCGATCGTCCACTTGCGAATGCCGAGCACGTTCGACTTGTTGTGGCGCTCAAACGTGGGCTCGGTGTTAGGGATTGCGCGGCCCGGGCACGCCTTAGAGCAGGCGTCGCAAATTGCGCACATTTCTGCGACGCCGAAACGAATTGGACGGTCATGGGCCATCGGCAGGTTCGTAAAGACGCGGCCGAAGCGCACACTCGTACCAAACTCGGGTGTGATGACCAATCCGTGCTTGCCATACTCGCCAAGGCCGGCCTTGATCGCGTAGGGGATCGCAAGGGCGGTGTCGTTCATCGACGCCGTGGCTTCGTAGCCAAGATTGCGAATGAACTGCGCAATCGTCAGCAGCACCACTGCGTCGGTTGAGTACCCCATGCCAGTGGCGGCGCCAGAGAGCGCCGATGGTGCAGTGTCGATCAGTCGTTCGTCCATCGCCTGGCCGACAACAATTACGGACTGTGTCGATGACGGAAGCGCATTTGGTTTTCCTTTGCCGGTCGAGGCGGAGAATCGCTCGGTGTAGGTCCAGCGTTCGTCGTACGCGGTGATGCCGACCAGATCAGCACCCGTCGTGGTGGCTGCATGCTTGATCGCCATAGCCGCAGCCGCTTCGTTCGCAAACTCATGCTGCTCGCTGGCACCGTCGCGCAGCATCGACAGCGGGTCGAGAAAGCCGTCGCGCCGATCATCGGCCTCGTACATCTCAGCGAACACGTCGGCGACGTGCCACGTCGCGTTGCGAAACGCATAGTCGAGTTGGCGATAGCCCGGTGCAGCACGCCAGTCGGTGAGCGCTCGACGATAGGTGCTGTAGAAGCGATCAGCGGCCTCGTCGCGGAGTTCGCCGTAGGTACGAGAACGACTGAACACATCGTCGACTTGGCTGAATCGCTCAAACGTCTCATCGATCACAAACCCGGCGTCGCTGTCGCTGTCTGTGGGCTGAACTGCCGCGTGCCTGCGGGTCAGCGAACGCCGGCGCGCGTCATGTCGTCCCGTGTGCACCAACCAACCGTAGCCAACGCTGCGGGCT
>Ga0114956_1000259_pt1 | contig 35749 bp, 34 predicted proteins | sample MaitaG_FD_87304 | JGI IMG/M metagenome (GOLD analysis project Ga0114956, IMG submission 87304) | Marine algal microbial communities from Maine, USA - Maine_Asex2 metaG | ecosystem: Host-associated > Algae > Red algae > Unclassified | place: Maine, USA | collected 2015-01-05 | reverse complement strand
TCGAATCGGTCGGGCGCGAGACGGTCGAGCTCGAGGTCGAAGACGACAAAGGGTCCGGCATCGGCATGGGCCTCGCTGCCGCAGGCGCGGCTGCAGTCGGGGCCGGCGCATTGCTCGGTCGAGACGACGACGAAGACGAAACCGTTGAGATTGAAGTCGAAGAGGTAGCAGGCCCCGCTGAGGCCGACACCGGCCGAGTCGTCGCCGAGGTCGAAGCTTCAGACAGCGACGTGACCCGACCAGCCGCCGCCGTTGGTGCAACCGCCGCGGTCGGTGGAGCCGCCGCCACCCGCCGAGTGCGTGACGACGACCGCAAGGTCGCCGCAGCCAGCGACGGAGGCGGCGCTGGCGCTTACACCAAGGGTGCCGCAGGCGGCTTTGGCTGGGGGTGGCTGAAGTGGCTGCTTCCGCTGCTGCTGCTCGCAGTGGTGCTCGCATTGCTCTTGTGGGCATGCAGCGGCGATGACGATGTAGCTGCTCCAGTTGCGGCTGTCGCCGACCCGACTTCGACGGCGGTGCCTGATCCCACTGCTACCGATGTTCCCGAGCCCACGGCAACGGCGGTTCCTGAGCCCACGGCAACGCCTGAGCCAACGCCAACCCCTGAGCCAACGGCAACGCCTGAACCTGAACCAACGGCAACGCCAGAGCCAACGGCTACACCTGAGCCGACACCAGCGCCTGATCCGCTGTTCTCGCGACTCGCGGCCGCTGGTTTCGCCACGCTCAACGAAGCGGTCGACGGTGCACCAATCACCTTCGTCGGAAACAGTGCCGACTTCACCGACGCTGATACAGCAACGATGCAGGCGATCTGTGATCTCATCGAGGGTGAATCGCTCGATGAGCTCCAGCCAGTCCAGTGGCAGTCGAGCGGTGACGAGTCCATCGACACCGCCCGTGCTGGCGCAATCGATGACTTCCTCGCTGGTTGCTCCGGCAGCGGAATTGCCCTTGACGCGTTGGCGCCAACGCCGAAGTTCACCGGCTAGTTGCGTCGTTGCATCTCGTTCGCTTCGACACCCAGCCCAGGTAACTGCGGCTGGGTGTTGTAGCGTCGAGGCGCATGTGTGGTCGCTACGTGTCGGCGTCGTCGCCGCAGGACATCATTGACTATTTCGGCGCGACATCGGTGGCAGAGACACTGCTCGTCGACAGTGCGACCACGGCGATGGAGCCGAACTTCAACGTGGCGCCAACGACCAACGTGGCAACGATCCGAGAGCGCGAGGGCGAAAGACATCTTGATCTCTGTCGATGGGGGCTGGTGCCCAGTTGGGCCAAGTCAATCAAGGTCGGCGCCCGGATGATCAACGCCCGATCTGAGACCGTCGCCACCAAGAACTCGTTTCGCGCCGCGGCCAAACGACGTCGCTGCATCATTCCCGCTGATGCGTTCTATGAATGGACCGCAGTGGCCAATCCCAATGCCAAGAAGCCAGTCAAACAACCGTGGTGTATTCAACGGGTCGACGGAGATCCGTTTGCGTTCGCCGGTTTGTACGAAGTGTGGCGCGACCCCGACTTCGACGATCCCGATGATTCTGGCGCCAAGCTCTTCAGCTGCACGGTGCTCACAACGACAGCTAACGACGCAATGGCACCGATCCATGACCGTATGCCGGTCATGTTGGCCCCGCACCGCTGGGACGCATGGATCGATCGAGCCAACGAAGACATCACAAGCTTGCTCGACCAGATTGAGCCATGTCCCTCTGAGCTGCTACAGATTCACGCGGTGAGCACTGCGGTGAACAACTCTCGCAGCCGGGGCGCAGAGCTTATGAACGAGGTCGAGCCGCTCACACCTGAGCTCGTTGCTCGGGGAGTCGACCAATGACCACATCGCTCGACGTGGCTCGTCAACCTTGGCTGGTTCGCACGCGCTCGGCGGCCGAGCGGGCGTGGGACCGCATCGATCGGGCCGTGCTGCGATTTCAGGGCCGGGTCGACACGCCGGGCTATGACCGGTGGTTGCCCTATGGGTTCGCGCTACTGCATGCGGCGATCCTTGCTCTGTTGGTGCTGGCCCGCTTCCACTCGCTTGACCTCGGCGCCGACACCGCTCGCTACGCCCAAGCAACCTGGCAGATTTCTGAGGGGTTGCGCCCTGACACGTCGCTGGCCGGCGGCAACGTCGTGTCTCAGCAAGGATCCTTGATTCTCTATCCGCTGAGCGTCGTTACCTCGATCCTGCCTCGCATCGAAACGCTGCTCGTGCTAAAGGCCCTGGCACTGGCGTGGGCCATCGTGCCGCTCTGGCGAATCGCTCGGCGCCACGGCCGTCTGGGCATCGGAGCTTCAAGCGCCGTGGTGTTTGCCTTCAGTACCTCCTCGGCCGTGCACTACATGAACGCCGCCGATTTTGCCCCCGCGATCTTGGCTGTACCGGCGCTGATGTGGGCCGTGCTCGCTGGGCTTGATGATCGAGAGAACGTTGTTGTTGTTGCCTCGGTGATCGCGCTGGCCTGCCGGGCTGACCTCGGTCTTGCGATCGCTGGGCTGGGCATCTTGTTGTTGTTGCAGTCGAGGCGCCGCGCTGGCGTTGTTGCGCTGCTGCTCGGTCTTGGGTGGTTCCTCGTTGCCATGTACGGGCTACAACCGTGGCTCGGCGACGGCAGCTACAGCTTCCTTGAGCCATACAGCGATTTCGGTCGCACCCCCTTGCGAGCTTTGTGGGGCATCGTTAGCCACCCCGTGCGCTTTGCGACGATCGTGGGGTCGCTCGCAAACTTTCAGGTGCTTGTATCGCTGCTTGCCCCGGTGCTGTTTCTCCCACTGACGGCTCCGCGCTTCTTGCTGCCAGCGGTGCCGTTGTACGTGTTGTACATGGGCGCTGACGTACCCGAGGGGCGGCTTAGCGAAGCAGCCCAAAACGTGCCGATCACGGTGTTCATCTTCGTTGCGACGATCTTTGCGTTGCAACGCAGCGGGCGCACACTCGTCAGCCAGGTTCGGGTCGACCGTCGATTGGTCATTGCGTTGCTCCTCACCGCCGTCGTGTTCTTCGTTCGAGATTCGCCAACCTCGCCGTATCGTGAACCGTGGCAGTGGGGTGACCGCGATGCGACCGACCAAGCCCGAGTATCGGCCGTTGATTTGCTGCCGAACACCGACGAGCCGGTGAGAGCTTCAGGAGCCCTGCTGCCGTTGCTGTCCGAACGCCTTGGCATCTACGAACTCGATACCAGCGCTGCAACGCTCGGCGTGATCACCGAACTGGGCGTCGACGAAGAGATCGACGCCGAACCGGCCGTCGGTGACCTCGATGCAGTCATCGAAGCCGCCGTTGCCGATGTCGATTGGTTGCTCTATGACACGACCACCGAGGCACTCGGCGAAAGTGAAGTTGATACGTTTCGAGCTCGTTTACGCGAACGAGGCTGGAAGCGCATCGAACGGGTTGAGGGAATCGACGTTTGGCAGTTCACCGGCGTCGTCGAGTCGGGTTCGCTCTTGCTGATACCTGAATAGCGCTGCGTCGCTAGTCGAGGACCGCCTTAAGCTGCGCAGCGAATTCTGCCAGCTCACCATGATCGACGTCGGTCGCCGCGTTGGCGAAACTCATGTCACCCATCGAGTTAAGCGCCAGCACATGGAGGTGAGTGTGAGGCACCTCGAAGCCGGCGAGCATCAGCCCAACCCGCTCTGGCAAAAACACGGTTTGGATGGCTTTGCCGACTTTGTGGCCAACCGTCATCAGGTGCGCAGCGGTTTCGACGTCGAGATCAAGCCAATGGTCGACTTCGGTGCGAGGCACGACGAGCGCGTGCCCGTTCGTGATCGGGTTGATCGAAAGAAACGCAACGCAGTGCTCGTCACTCCAAATGAAGTGGCCGGGCAGCTCGCCGTTGATGATGAGCGTAAAGACCGAAGGCATGGCCACGCATCGTAGACGCCTGCATCGATGGCGATCCTTTAGGCTGTCGCAGTGACAGCCAGTGGGGCACCTAAGGGCAAGCGGGCTCGAACGCCGATCTTTGATCGTGATGGCACGATCGAAGGGTCTGACGCAGTCTTGACCGTGCCGAATCTGTTTACCTTTTGCCGCCTGCTGTGCGTGCCGATCTTGGTGTGGATGATCCACACAACCGAACGTCGTTACGGGGCCGCTGTGCTGTTGGCAGTGCTTGGAGCCACCGATTGGGTTGACGGGTATCTCGCACGACTTCTCGATCAGCGGTCACGATTCGGGCGAGTGTTTGACCCAGCGGTCGATCGATTGATGTTCTTGGTGGCGCTGGTCTCGATGCTGATCGTCGATGCCGCACCCGCCTGGTTTCTTCTGGCGGTGTTCGCCCGTGAAGCGCTGGTGACCGTAGCAGCGCTCTGGCTCGGAGCACGCGGCCTGCGAACCGTAAAGGTGAGTTGGTGGGGAAAAACGGCAACCTTTGGGCTCCTCTTTGCTCTGCCGTTGTTCCTGGCAGCATCGGCTATGCCGGCCGGTGAGAGCATCTATCGAGGCTTGGCATGGGCGATCGGCATTCCCTCGTTGGCACTCAGCTGGATCTCTGCTGCTGGCTATGTGCCATTGCTGCGGTCCAGCGGGGTGCCCCAAACCTCGAGCTGAGGTCAAGGGTTTCGCCCGACCTGCAGTTGGACTACGGTGCGTCGCGATGGCTGTACCAGAGGATCGTCGATACTCACTAGATCACCACTGGGTGCAAGTAGACGCGAGCGACAGCACATTGCTCGTCGTTGGGCTCACCGACTTCGCCCAAGAAGCGCTCGGCGAAGTCACCCTCGTACAGCTCGCAGATATCGGTGCCGCAATCGACGCAGGTGCTGAAATGGGCGAGGTCGAAGCGTTCAAGGCAATGACCGACATCTACATGCCGGTCGCGGCGACAGTGGTTGAGCTAAATCCCGTCCTCGTCGAAGCGCCCACGACGCTAAACAACGATCCATACGGCGCCGGATGGCTCTGCCGCATACGACCCGCACGCACCGACGCCGTCGACACCTTGCTCAATGCCAACTCGTACAACGAACTCATAGGGGTTACCTGAATGCCTGAGATCGTGTGTGCTCGATGCACTCATCCAAACAGTGAGTCCTCGAACTACTGCAGCTCGTGCGGCTTCGATATGCGGCGCTCACTCGAAGAAGAAACCAGCGAGATGCAGGCGATCGATATCGAGCGCATCGAACCGGATGAACTCGTCACGGGCGCAACGTTTGTGGTTAAGCGTGGCCAGAAGGCTGGCGAGCGTTATCGCCTCAACGACACGCTCACCACCACCATTGGGCGCCATCCCGAGAGTGACATCTTCCTCGATGATGTGACTGTGTCGCGACGCCACGTCGAAGTGCGCCGCACCGCCGATGGTGTTGTTGCTGCTGATGTGGGGTCCTTGAACGGCACATACTTGAACCGCGAACGGATCGAGTCGGCGCCATTGCGATCTGGCGATGAGGTGCAGGTAGGCAAATTCAAGCTGGTCTACCTCACTGACGAGGGCTAGACGTCGATGAATAACGATCCGACCAACGAAGCGACGAATGCGACCGCGATGACTGACAATTCGATTGCCGACAATGAAACAAGCGATCGAGCTCAAGTCGATGAGCCGACCGGCGAGGCAAGTGGCGAGCACGGCAATCTGTCGATCGGTGAAGTTCTCGCCGACCTGCAGGCCGAGTTTCCCGACGTGTCGATATCGAAGATCCGCTTTCTCGAGAGTCGTGGCCTGGTGTCGCCACACCGTGCCGCTAGTGGATATCGCAGGTTCGATGCCACCGACGTCGACCAGCTCCGCTGGATTCTCACCATGCAGCGCGATCACTTTCTGCCGCTGCGCGTGATCAAAGAGCGACTTGAGAGCGGCGACGTTGAGCTTGGCGATCGCGAGACTGCACCAGCCGGCGCACCGACACGAACGCAGGCTCCCCAGGCACCTCTGCGCACGCCAACCGCGCGGTTTAGTCCGCCTGGCCCGGCCACCGAGCGCCTCGACCTCGAAGATCTGGTTCGGCTTGCCGGTATCACCACCGACCAACTCGAGGACTTGATCAAATTCGGATTGGTCGAGTCAACCACCACCGATCAGGGTCCGCGCTTTGAGCGCGAAGAGCTTGCGGTTGCTAAGGCCGCAGGGGCATTTCTGCAGCGCGGCATCGAAGCCCGACATCTCAAAGCTTGGCGCCTGGCCGCCGAGCGAGAAGCCTCGATGTTGGCGCAGATCGTTACACCGCTGACGCACCAGAGTGCCCCTGACGCCGTGAGTCGTGCCCGGGCGGTCGCCGATGACCTGATCGACCGCGGCAACACGATCAGAGAGACGATCATCGTGAAGTCGTTGCGAGATGAACTCGGCTTTGAGTAATGGACTTGGCTCTGATTGGTGATGCTGGCGATGACTGCTGGCTGACGGGTCCTGGGCTCGCACCGAGGGGTAGTATGGCGACATGATTGCGATGAAGTTGGTTGGCGTACGGGTCGAGATGCCTAGTAACTCGCCCATCGTGCTGATGCAAGAACAGGCCGACGAGCAACGCATGCTGCCGATCTTCATTGGCCAGGCCGAGGCGACCGCCATTGCTTTGGCGCTCGAAGAGGTCGAGCCGCCTCGCCCGATGACGCACGACCTGATTCGTGACCTTTTGGTGGTCATGGGGGCAACCGTAGAAAAGGTCGTTGTCACCGACCTGCGTGACAAGACGTTCTTCGCCGAGCTGCATCTGCGCAGTGGCGACGTCGACAAGGTGGTCTCGTGCCGGCCCTCCGATGCTCTGGCAATCGCGGTGCGAACCAAGGCGCCGGTCTTTGCCGAGGCCCATGTCGTAGATGAGGCGGGCTTCGAGCCAGAGCCCGACGAAGAGCCCGCTGAAGAGCACGCCGAAGAGGTGCTCGACGAGTTTCGTGAGTTCATCGACAGTGTCAATCCCGAAGACTTCGAGAGCTGACGACACCAGGCGCGGGCTTAGGGCCGACGTTGGGCCCGAGAACGTAACCATTGACGGGCGGGGCTAGGCGGTCCTACCATGGCGCAGCACACGGGCGTAATTTCGTCGCTGTTCTTTCTGCGGCTGGCGAACGGCTCGTGTGAGACCCACCACCCCAGCCCCGGCGAGCTTGCTCGGCCGGAACCCAGACAAGGCCCGATCCTCGATGAGCGAAGTACTCGCTACCCCCCACTCCGACACTGGCTTTCCGGCCAAGCGCACCGCTGAGATTGTTGGAATTACCTACCGCCAGCTCGACTACTGGGCTCGCACTGAGCTCGTACGTCCCGAGGCTCGCGCCAGTGGTAGCGGCAGCCGCCGGGCCTACTCCTACAAGAATCTGCTCGAGCTCAAGGCGGTAAAGAACTTGCTCGACGCCGGCATCCGACTCGAGAAGGTCCGTGCTGCGTTTGACTATCTGCGTGACGAACTCGCGCAAGATCCAACCGAGGTAAATCTTGTGATCAGCGGAACCGGCTCAGTGTTGGTGCGCAATGGTGAGCAGATCATCGATCTGCTGCGCGAAGGTCAAGGAGTGCTCAACGTGTTGCCGCTGGCGGGCGTGAAGAACGAAGTCGATGCACGAATCGTCGAGCTCTACCCCGATGTGTCGATTGCTGATCTTGAGCACTCGGCTGGCGCAGCTGCTACGGGCAGCTGAGCTAGAGAGCGTCTCGAACTGCGTCGAAGTCGATGGCGCCTGGGCGTGACTCGATGATGTCGCCGTTGGCGTCGAACAAGATCCAGTAGGGCTGCGAGCGCACCCCGAAGTGCCGCCACGAGTCGAAGCTGGGATCCCACACCATGGTGAGATCCTCGGTTGCGGTGCGCGCAACGAAGTCATTGGCTTGCTCAATTGCATCTTGGGCGCCAAGACCAATGATGTTGAGGTGCGGAGCTTGTTGTGCCAACTGCACAACCGAGGGAGCCTCGGAGACGCACGTCGGTCAATGAGGGGCCCAGAACCACAACAACGTTGCGCCCGGCTCTGCAAACGCCGCAAGATCAGCTGTCGCAGCGGTGCTGATCTGCACCACTTCGATGTTGGGCAGCTCTACCGTGGCAGCGCTCACAGGAGCTTCGGTGGGTGCTATAGCTGCGGGTTCGGTGGGAGCGACAGCTGCGGGTTCGGTGGGAGCCATAGGGGCGGGTTCGGTGGGAGCGACAGCTGCGGGTTCGGTGGGAGCCATAGCGGCGGCTTCGGTGGCGACGTCGAGCTCGGGAGCGGCGCTGGCACACGCAGTCACGAAGAACAGCGCGGCGGCGAACGCGGCGAGTCGTCGATGAAGAACGTGAGAACGCACGTCGAGCACCATAGTCATGTCTTCGACGCCATAACTGGCGCGGTTGGCCACGTTTGCCACGCTCAGATCACGTCGACAGAGCGCTGGGCCAGCCAGTGATCGACGAGGACCAAGAGCGTCATTGCCTCGACCATAGGTACGGCCCTGGGCAGCACACACGGGTCATGTCGCCCTTTGGCCGCCAGTTCAACCGCGTTGCCATCGCGGTCGACGGTCTTTTGCGGTGATGAGATCGTTGCCGTGGGCTTGAACGCGGTTCGCGTAACAAGCACCTGCCCGTTTGAGATACCACCCTGAACACCACCCGAGTAGTTCGTGGTGGTAGTAGGTCGAGCCGCGGTATCGCCAGGTTCGAACGCGTCGTTGTGGGTCGTGCCGGTCATACGGGTGCCAGCGAAGCCTGAGCCGATCTCGAACCCCTTGGCTGCGGGCAAAGAGATGAGCGCACCTGCGAGGTCGGCGTCGAGCTTGCCGAAGACGGGGGCTCCGAGCCCGGGCGGCACCGATCGTGCGACGCACGTGACGACGCCCCCAAGCGAATCGCCGTCGCGTCGGGCCTGTTCGATTGCCGCCGTCATGGCGACTGCGGCGCCGGGGTCGGGGCAGCGGGTTGGGTCGGCTTCGACGTCGGCCAGGGTCACCGTCGCAGCGTCGATATCGGTGTCAATGCTGTGAACGCTGCTGACCCAACCAAGCACTTCGATACCCGCTTGCTCGCGAAGCAGCTTGCGGGCTACCGCGGCAGCTGCGACTCGACCGATCGTCTCTCGGGCGCTCGCTCGGCCGCCACCTTGCCAGTTGCGCAGGCCGTATTTCGCCTCGGTCGTGTAGTCGGCGTGCGACGGCCGAAACAGATCCTTCATGTTGTCGTAGGCGCCTGGCCGAGCGTCTTTGTTGCGAACCAACATTGCGATCGAGGAGCCGAGCGTCGTGCCGTCGAAGACGCCCGACAGCACCTCGACTTGATCGGCCTCGTCGCGTTGGGTTACCAACCGGCTTTGCCCGGGCCTGCGGCGATCGAGATCGGGTTGGATGTCGGCTTCGCTGAGCGCGAGCCGCGGTGGGCATCCGTCGACGATGCAACCAACACCGCCGCCGTGGCTTTCGCCGAAGGTCGTGACGCGAAAGAGGCGTCCAAACGTGCTGGTCACGTCTCTGAGGCTATTACCGCAGGCTCACGGTTCTCGGTTCTTCTGGGCTTAGAGCTCAAGAAGCGCTTGTTCGACGACTTCAGAGAGGGCGGGGTGAATGTAGAGCGGGCCGGTTGCCATATCGTCGACCGTGATACCGAAGCGCATGCCGAGCACGAGCTGTTGAATCAACAACGACGCCTCGTGGCCAATGATGTGAGCTCCCAAGAGTTGGCGGGTTTCAGCATCGGCGATGACCTTGCAGAAGCCCTCGTCGTCTTCCATCGCCCAGCCATACGCTGTGGCGGCATAGGGCTGGGTATGGGCCACGTAATTCACACCAGCAGACAAGAGATCACGTTCGGTGCGGCCGACCATTGCGACCTGAGGGTGAGAGAAAACCGCCGATGGAGTGCCGCTGTAGTTCACGATCTGCAGATCGTCAGGATGCGCGATGTTGTGAGCAACCACGCGAGTTTCCGCATTGGCCGTGTGCTTGAGCTGCATTGGATTGCAGATGTCGCCCAGGGCCCAGATTCCCTCGACCTCAGTGCGTTGGTGTTCGTCGACAATCACGTAACCGCTGTCGTCGAGCGTCACGCCTGTTTCGCCGACGCCGAGCTGTTCGCCGTTTGGCACGCGGCCGGTGGCAACGAGCAGCGCGTCAGCAATCACGGGGTCGCCCGTCGGGAACTCAACCATGATTTCGCCATTGGACTGCGAGATGCGAGTCGGCTCCTCACCGCAGCGCATAGTGAAGCGCTTGGCATAGATCTCGGTGAAGCGCTTTGACACTTCATCGTCTTGGCCTCGCAGCACCTGTTCGCTGCGATTGATGATCGTGACGTCTGATCCGGCCGAGCCGAAGACGTGGGCCATTTCGCAGGCGATGAACCCGCCACCCAAGACCGCTAAACGCGGAGGTAGTTGTTCGACTCGCATGATTGTCGCGGACGTGTGATAGGACACATCTGCCAGACCATCGATGTCGGGAATCCGGGGTCGCGCTCCGGCCGCCAGCACGATCGTGTCGCCCGTGATTACCTGGTCGCCAACTTGGACCTGTTTAGGGCCCACGAATCGGGCGTCTTCGTTGAACACGGTGATGTTGTCAAGTGAGCGTCGGTACTCTTCGCCGTCGGCAGCGATCGGGTCGATACGACCAAAAACCCGTTCGACGATCTCAGACCATCGCACTTCTTCGACGTGCGCCTTGACGCCCAAATGGTCAGACGTGCGAATCGATTCGACGATCGAAGCTGGATAGATGAACATCTTCGACGGGATACAGCCTCGATTGAGGCACGTGCCGCCGAACACATCGCGTTCGACCAGCGCAACCTTCGCGTTGTCGAAGTCGGGGGTGAGGATTGAGTTGCCAGACCCAGCGCCAATGATGATCACGTCGAAATGTTCCACGGGGGCAGGCTATTGGACCGTTCGCAGCGTGGGACACGGCCATGTTGCAGAATGAGCCGCCGCGCACCACGATGTCAGCGTGGAAGCTGCCGTCGAGATCCCTGCCGATGTCGCTGGGTCATTCCGAATCGAACAGGCTGTCGAATCTGGCGACGTCTCGCGGTTGAGCGGTGGCCGCACGAATCGCACGATGTGGGTGCGCGGAGCCGAAGAAGCCGACGAGCTGGTGCTGCAACAGTTGCGGGGCGATGCTAACTCGGACCTGCTTGGCGTCATGGAGAACTTGGTACGGGTTACCGCACATCTCGACTGGAAGCAGCGAGTCCGGCGCGACCCCAACACCTGGTGGCCGCTGCTGGTGCCGACGACGGCTGGCAAGCCGTTCCTCATGACCGATGACGGTGATGTCTGGCGAGCGTTCGTGTACCGGCCCGGGCGAATCGCTCGGTCGGCGCTACCGCACGAAACCCTTGTGGGTGCCGCCACGCTGTTCGGCCGATTTTCGGCCGAAACCGTCGATCTCGGAGACCCCGATCTGATGATGTCGACGCCGGGATTTCACGACCTTGACCTGGTGTGGACTGAGTTCGAGTCACTGATTGACGCAGCAGATCGCGAGGCAGCTGCCCCGCTGCTCAAATGGGGTGACCGCATTGACGCCGTGCGACGAGAACTCGACCGTCGTATGCACGATGATGGACTCAACACCGTGCGCCACCGAGTGGTGCACAACGATACGAAGCTCTCGAACGTCTTGCTCGAGCAGGGCGGTCCTGAACCAATTGCCGTGCTCGACCTTGACCTCGCGATGATGGGTCCGATTTGGCACGATGTGGGTGACCTGTTGCGCAGCGCAGCGTGGCACTCAGCCGTCGATGGCGAGCCAAAAATGACTCCTGAACTTTTTGGAGCGATGACGCATGGGTGGTGTCAAGCAGCGGCGGCCTCAACGACCGCGAGCGAAGTCGCGACATTTGCGACCGCGGGGCCGCGGCTCAGCCTTGAGCTAGGAGTCCGCTACCTCAGCGATCATCTACGTCAGGTGCCTGTGCTGCGCGTCGAGGGCGAAGACGGCCATTTGCGGCGAGGTCTCGCCAACGTGAAGCTCGCGGAGGAAATGTTGGGGGCCTACGATGCGTTGCGGTCGTTGGTCGACGAGTGCGTCGATCTCCACCACCCAAACTTTAAGGTGCACGAATGAAATGGACACGATCTGAGCAGGCTGACCGGAATTTCCGTGATGTCCGCACCGGCGGGTCTACGCGAAGCTCGCGCGGCAAAGGCGGCGCCGCAGTCGGAGCCGGGGGTCTGGGCATCATCGGGCTGATTCTGGCCTTGCTCTTCGGCGGCGACGTGTTCGGCAGTGGTGGCGGCACAAGTTCAGGCATCGGTCTTGATCAAGTTGGCGGTACCGCAACAGCTCCTTCGAGTGTTGTGCTTGATTCCGAGTCAGGATTCTTCGAGTTCTTGACCCGTGACGTGCAAGAGTTCTGGGTCGACCGGTTCGCCGAGAGCGACATTCGCTACCAACAGGCAACGCTGACCCTCTTCGACAGTCCAATCCGAACCGGATGCGGCACGGCCGAAGCAGCGATTGGGCCGCACTATTGCCCGCTCGATAAAGGTATCTACCTAGAGCTTGGCTTCTTCGAGGACATTCTGGCTCGCCGCTTCGGAGCGCCCGGCGACTTTGCGCAGGCCTACGTCGTTGCGCACGAGTTCGGTCATCATGTGCAAGGCGAGCTCGGAATCTCGACGTGGGTTCGTGAACAACAGTCGCTCAATCCCGCCAATCGCAACCAGTTCTCGGTACTGCTTGAGCTTCAGGCCGACTGTCTTGCGGGCGTATGGGCGGCTTCGGCCGCAGAACGAGGCTTGCTCGACCGCGGCGATACCGCCGAAGCTCTCGCAGCGGCCGCCGCGGTCGGCGACGACCGCATCCAGCAGTCACAAGGCCAGCGGGTGAACCCCCACGCTTGGACCCACGGCTCGGCCGCACAACGCCAACAGTGGTTCGATCTTGGCTTCTCGACCGCTGACACGGAGTCATGCGACACCTTCGCTGATATCTAGCGAGAACACGAGTGTCGACAGATCTTCTCGCAACTGCGGTTGAGGCCGGCGAACGCTGGGCGATACTCGATAGCGACCCTCGCACTCGCGGTCAACTCGATGCTCTGGTCGATCGACGCGACCCATCGCTGATTGAACTGTTCGAGCGTCGACTCGAGTTCGGTACTGCTGGCCTGCGCGCCGCGGTCGGCCCCGGGCCCAACCGAATGAATGCCGTGGTGGTTCGTCAAACAACCGTGGCGGTTGTCGAATGGCTGCGGGCTGGCGGTGTCGATGAACCACGAATGCTCATCGGCTATGACGCTCGCGCTGATTCGGCTTACTTCGCGGCCGAATGTGCTCGGTCCGCCGTTGCTGCGGGGGCGAGGGCGGATCTCGCAAATCGAGCGGTCGCGACACCAGTCGTTGCCCACGCGCTCGCTGTTGGCATGTTTGATGCTGGCGTCGTCATCACGGCGAGCCACAACCCGCCCGGTGACAACGGGTACAAGCTGTACCTCGGCGACGGCATGCAGATCGTGGCACCGGTTGATAACGAGATCAGCGAAATCATCGACCGACTCGCGCGGGGTTGGCACAACCATGTTGCGCGAATTGATGAGACAGAGATCGATAACGCACAGGTTGACGTCGGCGCATGGCTTCGCGCGCACCGCCACGCCGCTGTGCGAGCAGCAGAGCGGCTCTCAGGCTCGTCAGTTCAGACCGGCCAAAGAGCTGAGGCCCGGGCGCTGCGAATGGTCTACACGCCATTACACGGTGTCGGAGGCGAGCCGGTGCTCGACGCCCTTGCCGCAACCGGATACCCGCGGCCCACGATCGTCGAAGCGCAGTTTCAGCCAGATCCGACGTTCCCCACGGTGAACTTTCCGAATCCCGAAGAGCCGGGTGCTCTCGATGACGCTCTGGCGCTCGCCGAACTCGTTGGTGCAGATGTGGTTGCGGCCAACGATCCCGATGCCGATCGGCTTGCCATCGCGGTGCGCAAACGGAGCGGGTCGGGCTTCGCAGCGCTCAGCGGTGACGAACTCGGAGTGTTGCTCGGCGACTACGTGTTGCGGCACACCTCAGGTGATCGAGTCGTTGCTCGCTCGATCGTTTCAAGTCGGCTCCTTGACGCCATCGCGAGGTCGGCCGGCGTCGAGGCCGCGGTGACCTTGACCGGGTTCAAGTGGCTGGCGAGATCTGCCGGGGACTATCCCAACCACGACTGGGTCTTCGGCTACGAAGAGGCCATTGGCTACGCCATTGGCGATCATGTGCGCGACAAGGACGGAGTGACAGCGCTGCTCGTCGCGCTCGAAATGCTCGGTGAACTCAGCAGCACCGAACGCACCGTGTGGGATCGCCTCGACGAGCTGGCCGTCGAACACGGGCTCCATGTGTCTGCGCCGTTTTCACTTCGATTCGCTGACGAGCCGAGGCGCGCTCTCGAATGCGTAGAGCGACTCACGGGTGCGCCGCCACAGACCCTCGGCGGTATCAAAGTCGCCGAAGTCGGCCCGATCGGGGGCGGCCGATTGGCTCCAACGGCCGGGCTCATGTTGCGCTGCGTCGATGATGCGCAGGTAATCGTGCGCCCGAGCGGCACAGAGCCGAAGCTCAAGGTCTACATCGAGGTGATCGAACGTTCGATTTCTATCGCCGATGCGCGTGTGCTTGCAGCTGAGCGATTGGCCGCGATCACCAATGACCTGCGCTCACTGCTTGAACCATAGGGCTAGCCAGCGAGGCGAGCCACCGTCTCGGTGAACTCGGCGACGGTATCGCCGATGATGTCGGCGACGGGCCGTACGTCGTCGATGCGACCCGCGACCTGTCCGGTAAGGGCCAGCGCGGCGTTCATATCGCCGCCAAAGTACAGCGCCATCGCATCGCCAAAGTCGCCGAAGACGTTGTGTTCTACGTCGACGAGTTTCTCGCTGCGATCGGTGCGAAGTGCGCGCAGTGCAGGCGAGTGCCGCTGGTTCAAGAACAACGTGTCGGTCTCGGCGGCGTCGACGATCGCGTCTTTCCAGTTCTGGTGCACGGGCGATTCAGCCGCTGACACCATGCGGGTGCCCATCTGCACGCCTTCTGCACCCAGTGCGAACGCCGCCGCCATGGTCGAGCCGTCGCAGATACCGCCAGCAGCAATGATCGGCACGTCGACCCGCGAGCGAATGAGCGGAAGCAAAACCATGGTTGCCACTGGGGTCGGGCTCTTGAAGCCGCCTCCTTCGCCGCCCTCGACAACGAGTCCGTCGACACCGGCATCGACTGCCTTTAGCGCCGCCGAGAGTGTCGGCACGACGTGGTAGACGGTCAGGCCGGCCTCTTTGAGCACGCCGGTGTACTTGGTCGGAGAGCCCGCCGAAGTGGTCACGAACTTGACGCCTTGTTCGATCACGAATTCGGCGATCGACGGGTCGCGCACGAATGCCTGTGCAATGTTTACGCCGAACGGCTGGTCGGTGAGGTCGCGCATCGCGCGGATCTCGTCTTTGATGGCGTCGAGTTCGCCCGAAGAGGTTTCGATGATGCCGCACGCCCCGGTGGCGCTGACCGCAGATGCCAACTGGCTGCGGGCAATCCAGCCCATGGGGGCCTGCACGATCGGGATCGCGACGCCGAGATCGCAGGTGACGCGGTTGGTCTCGGCACTAAAGGCTGGCGGTAGCGGAGTGCTCATCAGTCGATCAGATTGGGGTCGCGGTTGGCTTGGACTTCTTCGCATTCGGGGCAGACCGGATACTTCTTGGGATCTCGGCTTGGCACCCAGACCTTGCCGCACAGCGCCACAACGGGCTCGCCGCTCACCGCGGAGCGCATCAGGGCTTCGCCACCGCCGATGACATAGTGCGAAAAGCGATCGTGATCGCCGTCGTCAAGTTTGCTCTCTGGAGGTGCAACCTCGGTCTCAGTGCTCATTTGGCTCATTGGTGGGCCTCCTTGCATCACGCTTCGGATCAATCCTAACGGGGCGGGCATGCCCACCTGCCAACGTCAAGGGCGAGCCTGGAGCGAGCCCGGTTACACAGCTATACCGTGGCGGCTATGAGCGAGACGATGCTGACGGTGCCCCAGGGATCGTTCACGCTGCGGCGCTTGCACACGCCGAACCGCTCACCGCTGCGGGCATGGTCTGCGGCTGATGAGATGGCGTTGCGAGATCTCGCTGATCTCGACTCGGGTGAGACGGTGCTGGTCCTCAACGATGCCTGGGGCGCGTTGAGCGTTGGCCTGGCCCAGCATGCACCGACGGTGTGGAGCGACTCGGCTCTGGCACGAGATGCCATCGATGCGAATCTCAAAGAGAATGACCTCGAGCCACTCGGGCCGCGGGCCGTGCGCGGCAACGAGATACCCGTCGGGTCGTTCTCTGTTGCGGTCGTTGTTGTACCGAAAAGTCACGTATTGCTTCGCTGGCAGCTCGCCGCAATCTGGCCACTGCTTGCGCCCGACGCACGAGTGCTTGGCGTTGCGATGGCTCGTCACGTGAACAAGGCGGTCGTCGGCGCCTTTCGGGCCTCGATTGGCGAGCCAACGCCGCGATTGGCCGAACGCAAGGCTCGACTCATCGATGTCAGCGTTGCTGATCATGATGGTGGCAGTGAGCCGATGGTTCGCTACGCGTTTCGCACCGATGATGATCTTGCTGTTTGGGAGAGTCCGGGCGTGTTCAGTGCCCGCCATCTCGACGTTGGCACTGCGCTGCTGCTCGAAGAACTCGCAACGGCTGGGCCCAACGGCGAAGAACTCGAACTGCCCGACCGGCCGCAGGTCGCTGATCTTGGCTGTGGCAATGGTGTGGTGGCAGCGACGTTGGCCAAGCGGTGGCCCCGAGCGGCGTTTGCGCTGTTCGATGTCTCGGATCTTGCGATTGAGGCGGCACGGGCGACCTGGTCAGCCAATGAGCTGGGTGGGCACCGCATGAAGTCTCATGTCTGTGACGGCTTCGGTAGCACCAAAGACGACAGTTTCGATCTCGTGATCACCAATCCGCCCTTTCATCAAGAACATGCGGTCGATCGCGATCTCACCGACCGGCTGCTCGCCGAAACTGCCCGGGTCGTGCGGCCGAGCGGCTCGGTGATCGTGGTGGCACAGCGGCACCTGCATTTGCACACCCGCATGCTCAAGTGGTTCGAATCGGTCGAGGTCGTGTCGGGCCACCCGAGCCATGTGGTGTTGCTCGCTTCGGGTGTGGTCACGCGCTGAAGTAGCCGCTCTGGCTAAGGCAACAACTAACTTGGCGCGATGAGCCGACTTCCGCCGCTGAACTATGACGATGCCGACGTTACGCAACAGAAAATGTGGGACCGCATCGTCGAGTCTCGAGGCGGCAAAGGCCTAGAGCTGGTCGGCGACGACGGCGCGCTGGTCGGCCCGTTCAACGCAATGGTCACCCGTCCGGCGATGGGCAGCCCGCTCATCGAGGTCGGTGCCCAGGTGCGCTTCAACAACGCGCTCGAACCGCGTCTGGCCGAGCTGGCGATCTGCACGGTCGGGGTCCATTGGCGGGCCGACTTCGAGTTCATCGCCCATCGCCAACTCGGCGAAGCAGCCGGCCTTGGTGCCGATGTGCTCGACGCGCTTGTCGCAGGAGACCCACCCCCGTTTGCCGACGACGAACGTCTGGTGCACGCATTCACCATCGAGCTACTGACCGCTGGCCGAGTCAGTTCAGAGACCTATGACGCTGCCATCGAACGCTTCGACATAGCTGGTGTCGTCGATCTCACCCACAGCATCGGTTACTACACCCATATTTGCTTCGTGCTCAATGCCTTCGAGGTCGACTTGATGCCGGGTTGGCAAGCACCGGCTTGGGGATCGCCCGCGTGAGCGAATCACAGTGGAAGTCGGGCCCCGACTTGAGCGCACAAGAGCTCCACAATCTCCTGCGTCTGCGAGTCGATGTGTTTGTCGTTGAGCAAGCTTGCGCGTATCCCGAGCTTGACGGTCGTGACCTGCTCGACACGACGGTTCACGGCTGGATCACCGAGTCTGGCGAGATCGTTGCAGCGATTCGTCTGTTGTTCGACGAAGAGCCGCCACGAATTGGCAGGGTAGTGACGCGCTCAGATCAGCGCGGCCAGCGATTGGCTCAGCGGTTGCTGCAGGCCGCCCACGAACGGTGCGGGCCAACAGGCAGCTTCCTTGAAGCCCAGAGCTATCTGGCCGAGTGGTACACCGAACAAGGCTGGACGGTCAGCGGCGGTGAATTTATCGAAGACGGCATACCGCACATGCCAATGCGCAGATCTGCCGGTGACCCGCTTGGGGACTAGCGCGTGAGTGTGACCTTGGAGCCGAGCGGCACCATGCCTGCGATCTGATGGATAATCGCCGTCTCGACGCGGATGCAGCCGTTTGACGCGTACTGACCAATCAGGCTCGGATTGTTCGTGCCGTGCAAGGCGATCTTCGGAATCGACCCGCCAAAGCTGTTCAGGTCATCAGAGAACACGCCCAGGCTGAGGGCGTAGGTGCCGTAAGGGCCGCCCGGGCGAATAAAGCCCTGGTTCGGTCCGCTGCCGTCGAGGCGCTCTTCGACCCAGCCGTTGGCGATTGGGGTGCGTGATGAGCTCTTGCCGGTGACCGCGCCGGTGCTGAGCAGCACGTTGCCGCCTTCGTAGACGGTGACCGTGTTGGTGCTGACGTTGATTTCGATAGCTCGGTTCGACGATCCCCAGCTGAACTGGCGTTCATCGACGTAGGCGACGGTTCCGTTGGGGCGGGCTGGAACAAAGACTTTGACCCACTGGGTGTTGTCGTCGGGGCTGCCCTCAAGGACCCGGTAAACGAGCGGGTTGCCGAACACTGTTGGGTTGGTCGGCGGAAGAGCAGTGCCGTTGAACGTCGGCATGAAGGGTGCGCCACCCAACGACGAGTACAGGGTGGGCTGCGAGACGGTCGCGGTCAGCGTGTAGGTAAACGTGCCGCCGCTTGATGCGGCAGGAGCACCGCCGGTTGGCGCACCCGCAGTCACACCAGTGGTAACTGCTGGCCCTGAGCCAGGCTGGGGATTCGGTATTGCTGTCGTGGTTTCGCTTGGCTGCGGGTTTGGAACTGCAGCGGTGGTCTGGCTCGGCTGCGGGTTTGGAACTGCAGCGGTGGTCTCGGCCGGAGCTGGTGCCGATGCCGCCTGAGTCGTTCCCGCATTGGTCGACCCTGAACCGTTGCCAGCGGTGGTGCCATTGTCGGGCTCGTCTGCGACTGCGGTCTCAGGAGTTGGCTCTGGGGTGGCCGTTGCGGTTGGCAACGGAATCGCAGTTGACGTCGGTGTCGGCTCGGGAACTGGGATCGGCGCCGTTGTGGCGGCCGCTGTTGGCGCTGGCTCGGTGGAGCCGTCGCCGAACGTGGCGACGGGTTGCACCGTCTCGACGTTGCCGGAGTCCCGGTTAGTGATGAGAAGCACCGCAAGCAAAGCTGCTAGCAGAGCAAAAACGATGAATCCTGAGCGGTCAGCCCGCGATGTCCCAATGCGCATAACCGCAATAGCTTAGGGCTCTGCATTCAACAGGTGGCGGCGCGCTTGGTCACACCTCGAACAAGCGTTCGCTCTGGCCGTGAACTTAGTTGGTATTCGGGGGAACTCCCGGCACCACGAACGCCAAAATACACAAAACAAATGCGCCCACGATGACCGCGATGTCGATTGCAGAGAGTTTTCTGGTCGGTGGAGCGGGTGCGTTTGCTTCGCCCCTACTCACCATCGCGACACCGAGATCGCGGGCGCGTCGGTGGCTGCCGATTACGACAGCGGTGGCAGTGTCGGCGATGAACGAGAAGGCCTCGCGCAATGGCTTGCCGACAAGGTCAGCAGTGGCGGGGCGACTTGTGACCGATTCATTGACGACATCGATCTCGTCGGCCACAAGCGGAAGCGACCGCACCGCGAGTGCGATGACCGAGCCGATCTCATCTACGGGTACACGAAGGTGTCGCAATGGTCGAAGTAGGCGGCGCAAGGCAAAGCCGACCGAGGTCAGACCCGTTGTCCACGCCAGAATGCCGACCCACAAGATCATGATGAAGCCGATGCTGATCAGTCGGGCATAGTCGAGCAGCCCGCCAAGGCTGATCGCACCAAACTTTGGCTGCTCGTCGCTGAGTACCGAACCCATGAGGCCGCCCAGCAGCGCAAACGAGACCAGCAGTGGCACTCTCGGCAGGATGCTGCGCGGTAATCGGGCCGCTTTGAACGCGAACAACACGAGGGCGGCGGCAACGCCGATGTTGCTCCACTCGGTGTTGAACACGAGGCCGATCGAGATCACGATGCCGGCGATTACCTTGGCCTCGGCGCTGAGCCGGTGCACGGGCGAGTCGATCGGTGCCGATCGGAAGAACGAGCTCGAACGAGTCATGACTTCACGCTGCTGTGGCTGACACCGCTCTGGTTGACGGGGTGCAAACGCCCGTCGTCGAGCCGCAAGTGCTGATCGACGTGCACCGGCGACCAGTCGGTGTCATGGCTCACGACAACAACCGAGGTGCCAGCGAGCCGTACGTTGTCCAGTGTCTCGGCAAGGTCGCGGCGGCCGTCGACATCGAGACCGGCAAGGGGTTCGTCGAGTACCAGCAGTGACACGCCGCGGGCGACCAGCCCAGCAAGCAGTACCCGACGTTGTTCACCGCCGCTCAGCTCGTCGATTCGTTGCTCAAGCAACTTGGTGAGTCCGAACAAAGCGATACCTGATTCGAGGTTTGCGGTGCGCACTCGTTGACGTTCGGCGTCGGCGTCGTCGGTGCTGCGGTCGTTTCGAACACCGGCCAAAGACGCGAGTTCTTCGGAGACGGTCGCCTTGAGCAGTTGCAGGCGCACGTGCTGATGGGCCAGCGCTCTGCGCAGGCCTTTGGCTTCGTCGATTGCGCCGTCTGTCGGCTGTTCTTGACCGGCCAGAATGCGGGCCAACGTTGTCTTGCCTGAGCCGTTGCGGCCCTCGATTACGACCATCTCGTATCGGTGAATCGACAGATTGGCGCGGTTGAGGACCGAATGCGCCCACGGTTGGGTCGCATTGTGCGAATAGGCGACGTCACGTAACCGAAGCAGCCGGGATTCGCTGACGTTGGTCGCAATAGTGCGCAGCTCGCCCGCTTCGTCACTGCGATCGATCGTGGGTCGCAGCGGCGTCAGATGCATTCTGCGATCGCCAACGGCCGAGTCATCTCGGTGGGTGGTGCGCACCACGGTCGTTCGTTGCAGGCCGTCGAGCAGCTCGACCACGCGTCGCTGTTCGGCAGGGTCGAGCATCGATGTGACTTCGTCTGCGATCAGCAACGATGGCGAGCGGTTCAGCGCTGAGGCCAGCGCAAGGCGTTGCAGCTCGCCTCCAGAGAGCTCACTCGTGGGTCGGGTGCCGGGCAAATGCAAGCCGACCGCTGCCAGGCTGGCTGCAACATCGATGGGTTTGGCGATACCCCATCGCAGATCTTCTTCGACCGTGGTGCCGATGACTTGGGCCTCGGGGCGTTGACCGACACGCGCCGTGCCGCCAGGACTGCCCAAACCGACCGCTCCGGCGCGCCCGATCGCGTCGCCATTGCCAATACCGGCTAGAGCATCGAGCAGGGTCGACTTGCCTGAGCCGTTCGGTCCCTCGATCACGAGATGTTCGTCTTGGCCGACAGTGAGACTGATTGGGTGCGTGACCTGCACCCCATTGCGATGCAGAACTGCATCGTTGATCGACAGTGGCAGCGGTTCTGGGTCGCCCGAGGTCAGCATCGAGAGTTCAATCGGTTCGGTCAAGGCTCGCTCAAGACGGCGAAGAATGCCTCGGCCTACCGAATGGATCGCAAGCGCGTACACGATCGAGTACACGAGTTCGGTCGCCGGTATGAGAAGCAGCCAGTTGTCGATCAGGAAGTTGGCCATCGATTCAAGGCCTCGACCAAAGGCGTCGGTGCCTCGGCCAATCGCGTCGTTCACGCCACCAGCGCCGAAGATGCCGAGAATTGTGTCGATGACCCAGCCGATGGCCGAGCCAACAAAGCCGACGAAGTTGCCGATACCGCTGGCTTGGTTCTCGACGTTCTCAAAGACCAGGTCGCGCAACTTCTTGTTGATCGCAATGGCCGGGTAGAAGAACAACACACTGGCCGCCATCGCTGGCCAGGCGATGAGCAATGTGAGGCCGACCGTGCGAATCTTGCCCCACCCTCGCTTGAGGCCTTGGCCCCCGCACCAGCCAAAGATGCCAGCTAGCGCTGCCTGGCTGACAGGCCCGAGGCCGCCCAAGATCAACGCGATTGCGGCGGCCGCGCACGTTGCGATCACAACGGTGCGGGTGCGACGGCGCGCAGCCAACACCGCCACTACGAAGGCGGCAACGACCTGGAACAGGCTTCCGGCCGCGAGAGCTCGACCAGCGGCCAAGAGCGCCACGATGAGCGCCGCGGTGATCGCGGCGTCGGCTGTTTCGGCTGGGCTCAGCTTTGGCGACCTCATGCCGCGGCCAGTTTCTCGAGGCGGCGACGAATCCGAGTTGGGCTCACCCTTTCGGTGGTGCCAAGGTGCTGCGCAAACATGCTGATGCGAAGCTCTTCGAGTGACCACGCAATCGACTCGAGGGCCGGCGACCACCGCAGATGGCTGCTCACGGTGTCATAGGCTTCTTCGACGGCCTGGATTTGGTGCATCGACGTGCGGTCAGCGCCGGTGCGGCTTGCCAGCTTGTCGAGGCGGTGCGTGATGCCACGCAGGTACCTGAGCACGTCGTCGAAACGACCGATACCAACCGCCGCCAAATGGCCGGGGTAGGTAAGACGCTCAAGGTGGTCGCGTGCGTCGCGCACACAGTCCGCGGGCAACCGATCAGCAGCCGCGAGCGCCATTCGGATCGAAGCGGTCTCATCGAGAATGTCGCCGGCCACTGGCGCCTGGGCGGTAGCGATGCGCGACAGATCGTCTCGTGATCGCTTTTGCAGCTGCTCGAAATCAGGGCCAGACCACACGAGCCCGGCGTCATCAATGATCGTGCCCAGACATGCGAGCGTAAGGTCTTCGAACCACTCTGCGCGCTCACCATGCGGAGTCAGCGGCAACGCCAGCAAGCGACGGTTGTTGAGTGTGGCATTCATCTCGCGCAACGGCGCCGCAATCGTGATGCGAAGTAAGCGTCGAACACCAGCCCACATTGCCTGTCGTTGCGCCTCGGGCGTCGAAAACAGTTCGACGCCGACCCGATCATTGCGATCGACGAGCGCGGGGTAAGCAAGAGTCGAGCCTTGCAAAGAATCGACGGTAACGGACTTCGGCAGGTCGCCGAATTCCCAGGTTGTTGCACCGGGGTGCGTAATGCCTTCGGCGCCAGCTTCGAGCGCTTGGTCAACCGCATCGGTGAGCTGGGACCGCAACGCCTCGATGTCGTAGCCGCGAGCGAGCACTTCGCCGTCGGGGTTGAGCACCCGGTAGTGCGGGCGCAGCTCAGGGGGCAGCGATCGAGGGTCGAGCGCATCGAGCGGCAGCTGTTCGCCGATGCGACGTTCGAGGGCATGCCTAAGGCCTAATGCGAACGGCGTGGCGTCTTCGCCGGCCGTACTGGTTTCGAGCTCGGCCATGATGACGTCGACCGTCTGGGGGACCGGCACGAGCCGTTTCCGCTGAATCTTTGGCAACGCCCGCACGAGCGCTACAACGGCGTTGCGACGATGGCCAGGCACGATGCCCAGGAACGACGTTGGATCGATCTGGCCGATCGCCGTCACGGGAATGTCGACTGCGATCGCGTTGGTCGACTCTTGATAGTCCAGGTCAAGGACCAGTGAACCGTGTTCGACTTGGTCGGGATACTGGTGTTCATCGACAACGATCTCGTTCGGACCCAGAAGGTCGTCGAGGGCGAGCTCGAGCAGGTGCGGGTTATCGCCAGACGCGCTTCGGAACCACGATTCGAAGTGAGCGCCGCTGGCAACGTCGCTCGGCAATTGGGCGTCGTAAAAGGTGTAGACGAGCTGATCCTCGTCGTCGAACGTTCGTCGATCTGATCTGGCCGCCAAGTTGCGAGCCTCGTGGCGAACCGAGGCGTTGATTGTCAAGAACCGATGTCTGGCATCGGTCCAGTCGCCCTCGACGAGTGCGTAGCGAATGAAATGTTGTCGAGCGAGGACCGGCTCATGGCGATCGAGGGGCGCAACTCGTTCAGCTACGACGGGCAAGCCAAAGAGCCGAACCGTCTCGGTCGTCATCGCTCGGGCCCGGTCCGGATCCCACCAGGCTTCGCCAAGTTCAATCGAGGTCAGGTGTTGCGCCGGTTCTTCAACCCATGCCGGGTCGATGGGTGCAACGTTGCGAGCCCACAGCCGGCTGGTCTCAACGAGCGTCGTTGACATGATCCATGGCGGCCGAGTTTCGAAGCAGGTCGACCCGGGTTGGATCGCGAACTTGATCGATCGGGGCCCGAGGTACTCGTGTGAGCGTTCGACCCGCATACCGATCTGCGACAGCATTCCCGCCAGAACTGCCCGGTGGATGTCGTCGCCAACGCGGTCATCGCCACGATGGCCGTCGACGCCGAGGGTCACATCGAAGTCGCTGCTGTAGGTCGTGCCGATGTCGAGCTCGTCGCAGCTGGTGCGAAGTTGCTCGATCGTGTCAAACCACTCGCTCATGCGCTGTGCGTGCAAGAACCGGTCGCGGCACCAGCGGGTGAACTGTCGTCGACTCGCCGAACGTCGTTCGTCTCTCGCCGCGTGCCAAAGATGCAGCAACGTCAAAACATCGCTGCGTTCGTCGGTGAAGGATCGGTGGGCGTCGTCGGCGGCCTGCTGTCGATCTCGCGGTCGCTCGCGTGGATCTTGCACAGCCAACGCAGCCGCGATGATGACGGCTTCGTGCAGGCACCCTTCGTCGTCGCCGCCGATGACGATGCGTCCAAGACGCGGGTCGATGGGCATGCGGGCGAGTTGACGCCCCAGGTCGGTCAACCACCGCTCGTCGCTGCGTAGCTCTGGCCCCTCAACAGCGTTCAATTCGTGCAGCAGCCGTGCGCCGTCAGCGACCGCTCGCTCTTCGGGTGGATCGATGAACGGAAAGTCCAGCGGTGAACCAAGTCGTTGGCTGGCCATCGTCAAGATCACCGAGGCCAGATTCGTGCGTTGAATCTCAGGCTCGGTGAACGCTGGCCGAGCATCGAAGTCATCTTCGGCGTACAACCGAATCGCGATGCCTGGGCCGAGCCGTCCGCAGCGCCCGCTGCGCTGGTTCGCGGACGCTTGGGAGATGGCTTCGATAGGTAGCCGCTGCACTTTGGTGCGCTGGCTAAACCGCGACATACGAGCTTCGCCAACATCGATTACATAGCGGATGCCGGGCACGGTCAATGAGGTTTCAGCAACATTTGTCGACACGATCACCCGCCGTCGCGTGGACTGCCCAAAGACCTTCTGCTGATCCTTGGTCGGAAGCCGCGCATAGAGAGGAAGCACGTCAAGCGTCGGCTCATGGCGGCGCAGGTGCTCGCAGATGTCGTTGATCTCGCGCTCGCCGCTGCTGAACACCAATACATCGCCGGGGCCCTCGCGTTCGAGCTCATTAACGGCTTGGCGTACCGCTGAGGCTGCATCGACCGTGCCATCTGGGCCGCCCGGCACGTCACGTGGTTGGTAGCGAACGTCGACAGGGAACGCCCGGCCCGAGACTTCGATGATCGGCGCAGGGCTGCCGGTGTGATCGAAGTGGGCGGCGATCTTCTCGGTATCAATGGTTGCTGAGGTGATTACGACATGTAGATCGCTTCGCCGTGCGACCAAGCGGTGCAGATACCCGAGCAAAAAGTCGATGTTCAGACTGCGTTCGTGAGCCTCGTCAACGATGATGGCGTCGTACGCCAACAGGTCAGGATCGCGGGCCATTTCAGCCAGCAGAATGCCGTCGGTCATCACCTTGACTGCTGTCTGCTCGCTGGTTCGGTTGTCAAAGCGCACCGCGTAGCCCACCGCACCGCCGACCTTGACCTTGAGCTCTTCGGCGACCCGAGCGGCGACGGCGCGCGCTGCGATTCGCCGTGGTTGGGTATGGCCGATTGTTCCTCGCACCCCGAAACCCGCGTCGAGACACATCTTGGGCAGCTGCGTGCTTTTTCCCGAACCGGTCTCGCCGGCAATCACGACAACCTGGTTGTTCGTGATCATGTCGACAAGCTCAGCGCGGCGGGCCGTGATCGGGAGCTCGGCCGGGTAGCTGGGTGTGGGCAGGTTTCGGGCTCGGGCCGCGAAACGCTGTTCGGCCCTTTCGATGTCGTCGCTGATCTTGGCGGCTATCGAGGCTCGTCGGCTTCGCTTCTTGACTTTGTGCAACCCGCCTATGCGGCGACGAAGCGACTCGTGGTCGGCCAGAGTGAGACCACTAGGGTCGAGGGTGAGATCATCGCCGGCCACGGCTTAGCAGGATAGAGACCGAGGCGCCACGATGGGGTCTAGCTGACCGCTGCTCGGCGGTCTTGATTGGCAAAGATCATCGTGATCGTCGACTCGGTGCGATCGGCGTAGCTGTCTTTGTAGGCCATGTGCATGCCCATGTCGTAGGCCACCACGCCCTCGTCGGCGAGTCGGGCAATGTTGTGGAACTGCAGAAGCTTGCCGATCGAGAGGTCGGCGAAGGCGTCATCGAAGCTGTGTTGGAAACCTCGATAACGATCACCATGTCGACCGCCGATCACGTAGCCGATGTCGCGATCGTCGAGGCGCGCAAAGAGCATTCGCAGCGACCCGGTTCTTGCGAACCGTTGGCTCATCGACCGCGTGAAGAACCCCAGATCGGTCTCGACCAGACCTGAGCGCGCCTCGGTCTTCCAACTCGTTGCTTCGACAGCGAGCAAGCGCTCCAGCGCTCGGTTTAGCTCGGGGCCACTCGCTGGTTGCACGGCTTCGATCTCGACGCCCGCTGCTTCGCCCCGCCTCGCCGCTGCTCGCAGCGAGCGGCGAAACCGACTCGAGCGCCGGCCCATCCAGGCATCAAACCCGTCGGTGAGGTCGCCGACGCAGCGGTCTGCGGTTTCGGTGTAGCCAACCGGACCCATCCGTTGCAGTTCGTCGAACAAAGCGCCGTCGGGCGCTACCCCTGATACCGAGATCGCATAGTGGTCGAGGGTCGGCAGCAGGTCGGCCATTACTTCGTCGATCAGCAGCGCCGGGTCGGGGCCGATCAGCGGCGTGGCGAATCCCCAGGTGCTGTCGAAGCTCGTAAAGACCGGACCGTTCGGATTCTCATGTTCGAGCAATGCGACCATGCCGTGCGTACCGCGAAAAACTCGCGGTGTGCTCTTGGGAGCGAATGCCGAAGCTGCGGGCACGATCCAGTTCGTTGTTGAGCACACGGGATCGGCGCCGAGTGCGGCTGCGGCCGTATCGACAAGATCATCGAAGTCGGCTTCAGCATCGGGGAACGAACGGGCCTGCATGTGTGGATACCATCATGGCGGCGCTGGCGCTATGACCCGCATTGACAGACGCCATCGACCAGTCGAGGACAGATCTATGGATCCCGTGTACAGCCCTGAAGCCGAAGAGTACCGAGAGAAAATTCAGGCGTTTCTCGGCGAACATCTCCCTGCGAACTGGCAGGGTATGGGTGCGTTGGGCGAAGAAGCTCTGACCACGTTCATGGCTGAGTGGCGCCAGATTCTTTCGGCGAACCGCCTGCTGGCCCCATCGTGGCCCGCCGAGTACGGCGGCGGTGGCTTGTCAGCACTTGAAAAGGTCATCTTGGCCGAAGAGTTCCAAAAGGCTGGCGTTCCCACGGGCGGTGGCAACGACGTCTTCAGTATTCAGATGGTCGGCAACACGATCCTGAACTGGGGCTCCGATGAGATGAAGGCCGAGTTCCTGCCCAAGATCATTTCGGGCGACTACGTCTTCTGCCAGGGCTACAGCGAGCCAAACGCAGGCAGCGACCTCGCAGCGCTCATGTGCAAGGCCGAACTCGACGGCGACGAATGGGTCATCAACGGACAAAAGATCTGGACGTCCGCGGGCATGACCGCAAACTGGATCTTCGTGCTCACCCGAACCGATTTCACCTCGTCGAAGCACAAGGGCATCACGTTCTTGTTGGTACCGATGGACCAGCCGGGTGTCGAAGTTCGCCCGATCGCGATGATGAGCGGCGAAAGCGAATTCAACGAGACGTTCTTCACCGATGCCCGCACCGCCAAAGAAAACGTGGTGGGCGAGGTGAACGGTGGCTGGGCCGTAGCCATGACCTTGCTGGGTTATGAGCGTGGCGAGGCAGCTGCCACCACGCCGATCGCTTTCCGCACCGAACTCGACCGTCTACTCGAGATGGCCAAAGAGCGCGGCGTCGCCGATGACCCGGTGATTCGCCAGCGACTTGCAGCGGCCTACGCCAAGGTAGAGATCATGCGTTTCATGGGGCTCGGCACACTCACCCGCTTCATCAATGGGCATACGCCAGGCCCGGCCGAGTCGTTGTTCAAGCTCTATTGGAGCGAGCACCACAAGAACATCACTGAGCTCGCGGTCGACATCTTGGGCGCAGACGCCATGTGGATCGAAGGCCAACGGCCAATGACATCGTTCTCGACCGATTTGCCCGGTGCGCCGAACACATCGGCCTCGTGGGTCGGCACGTTCTTCAACGCTCGAGCAGGCACGATCTACGCGGGCACCAGCCAGGTGCAGCGCAACATCATCGGCGAAATGGTGCTCGGTCTGCCCAAAGAGCCCAAGCCGCCGACCCCGGCCAAAGGCTGAGCTCGCTCTGCGGCTGAACCGTGGTCGTGCTGGCTGAACTTCCGGTTGCTGATCCATGGTTCGTCACCGCGCGTGGCGACCACGGCATTACCCACATCGTCGAACCCCACGTGCACCCCTTGCTGCGGTGCAACGTGTGGGTCGTCGCCGGGCGTGATCGTGATGTGGTCGTCGATTCGTCGCTCGGCATTCGGCCGCTGCGCGACATCGTCGAGCGCGACTTCGATCACGAAGTGCTCGCCGTGGCCACACACGCTCACAGTGATCACGTCGGTGCGTTGCACGAGTTTGATCACCGCGCAGCACACCCAGTCGCAGGCGAGCTGATCGCTGAGCCCGACCTTGTGGTGCTCGACGCGACGCTGTACCCCGCGTCGGTAACGGGCCCCTACGCCGATGCCGGCTACGAGATACCTGATTTGTTTATCGATGCCGTGCCGAACGGGGGACTCGAGGCGGCGGTGTTCGAACGCCAGGCCGTGTCACTAACCCGCTCGATCGATGAGGGCGATGTCGTCGACCTTGGTGATCGTCACTTCGAGGTTCTGCACCTGCCCGGGCATTCGCCGGGCAGCATCGGCCTGTTCGAAACCGCAACCGGAGTGCTGTTCTCAGGCGATGCCGTATACGACGGCCCGCTCCTCGATGCGCTCAGTGGGTCCGACGTCGCCGCCTACGTCGCAACGATGGAGCGCCTCGCTCAGCTTCCGGTAACGGTGGTGCACGGCGGTCACGAACCGAGCTTTGGTCGTGAGCGGCTGGTCGAGCTGTGCGACGCCTACCTGAGGGCCAACGACTAGGACTCGCCGAGCGCTAGGGGTCTTGACGGCGACGATCACGCATGGCTGAACCGAAGACCTAGGTGCTCGTGTTCGGCAACAGCATTTCGAGCAGGGGAGTAGCCAGCAAATCGTCGAGCAAGCTCGCGAGCGATTCGAGCGAATCGAACATCGACGTGGCGTGACTGCGCGACGGGTCGAGGTCATCGAGAAGCTCAATGCCGAGGAACATCGCGCCGATCGCGTTTGCGATGTGCTCGTGGGGCACCGATGTCGCGGCCGGGTACGTGTCGACGATTCGCTTAAGCGACTCGCTCACCATCTCGCTCCACGGTTCGAGTTTAGCGTAGAGCTTTGGCCCCATTTCGGGGTCACCGGCCGCTCCGGCGAACGCTTGAGTGAGCACCGTCATGTTGTCGTAGGTCGCATCGTGGTCGTGGAGATCACGAGCGACCCGGATCAGGTCGGGCAGCGACGTAGCGACTTCGAGTTTGGCTCGGTGGTTCTCGAGTCGGCGATCGCTCATCTCACCGACCGCATTGACGATTGCGTCGTCAACCGAACCGAAGTGGTAGAAGATCAACGCCTGGTTGAAGTCACCGGTTCGAGCGATCGCTCGTGCGCTGGTGCCGACGATTCCCTCTTCCTTGAGCGTCGCAAGGGTTGCAGCAAGAATGCGAGCTTTGGTCTCTTCGCCGCTGGCACTCGGTTTGCGCTTGGCCTTGGCCACGTTGATTCCTGTCGCAGTCATCGCTGAGTCACGCTGGATGCCGGCACGGGGACTGCGCACGAACCAGTCTCGCACCGATGCGGTGTGAGCATCCCCGACACTACTGAGCGGTTTGCCGACAGTGTGTGAAAGAAGCGCTCGGCGAGTGGGGCAAGCGCCCACCCGTTGAGTCGGTAGGACATCGGACGCCACCGGACCGTTGCCCACAGGCACATGAGGAACGCTTCAGCCCCGACCCATGCGACACCGGTGTCGGTGACCACCATGAGCTCGATCTTGTACCAAGGCAGATCGCCGTAGAGGTCATAGACCTCGGGATCGCTGCTGGCGAAGAATTGGAGCTCGGTGTGGGTGGCCTGACCTGTGAGCCAGTGCCGACAGCGCCGGCACAGCTCACAGGTGTCGTCGTAGACCACGGTCAGTCGCCTCGGTGGCCAGTGGGTGTCGATCATCGCTCGCTCACAACGTTGCGCCGGTGAACGGCCGGGTTCCCGGAGCTGGCGGCGCCGGTGTTGCCGGTGGCGGAGGCGTGACCGTCGTCGTGTATGGCGCTGGCACGCTGGCGGTCTCGGTGATGTTGCGCCGAATCTTCCAGAACACCGCCATGTTCACGAAGTGGATGACACCCAAGCTGATGAGCAGCACGCCGAGTTGTCGAATCAGCTGTTCGGTCGCTTCGAACGTTGTGCTGGTGGCCTCGGCTTTGCTCATCAAGAAGGCGTACCCGAGGTTCAGCATGAAGAACCCCGTGACGAGCAGGCTGTTGATCGCCTTGGCGACGTTCGTGTCGTCGGGGAAGAGCTGGGCCAGGAAGGCCTTGCCGTTGTGGAACAAGGTTCGGGCCAGTCCAACGGTTAGGCCGATCGATGCGATGGCGTAGATGGCGTATGGCCAGATTGCGCTTTCCATGGTGATGTTCTCCTCATTGCTTCTGTGTGATGTGTTTGACCACTTGTATTGAGCACTCGCTCAATACAGTCACCATAGATTGAGCACTCGCTCAAGTCAAGGGGATCTTTGGCCAACCTCTAGGGTTGGGTGATGACGGATGTGAGTGATCTGACGGCTGCTGATGTGAGTTGGGATCTCGACACCCTGCTTCCGCCCGGAGCCACCGTTGACGAGCTGTTTGCGCAGGCCGAAGTGATCGCCGGTCAGCTCGAGGTGCATCGGGGCACGATCGCCACGTCGAACGCCGAGGCGCTCGCCGCGATCATGAGCCGACTCGCCGAGCTGCAAGAACTTCTCGGCCGGGCCGGTCACTGGATCTCGCTGCGCTACGCCGAGAACACCGCCGACGCCGAACGCGGAGCAGCAATGGCTGCGATGTCGCAACGGTCAGCGGCACTCTCGGCTCAGCTGCTGTTCATCGATCTCGAATGGGCCAGCGCCGACGCCACCCACGCAGCATCGGTCGAAGCTGACCCGCGCCTCGCATTTTGCGCCCGTCACCTCGAACTTCTGCGTCAGAATCAGCCCCACCTGCTCTCCGAAGCAGAAGAGACCATTCTCACCGAAAAGTCGGTCAGCGGTCGATCCGCCTGGGTCCGACTGTTCGGCGAACTGACTTCGGCGATCGAGGTAGAACTCGACGGCGAGACTCAGCCGCTCGAGGCGGGTCTGTCGTTGTTGGCCCACCCTGATGCCACGGTGCGCAAGAGCGCTGCCGCGGCAGTCACCAAGGGTCTCGAACCAGGCTTGCGAACCCGTGCCTTCGTCTACAACAACTTGCTGCTCGACAAGTCAATAGATGATCGCCTGCGCAGGTATCCCAGCTGGATCTCGTCACGCAACGTCTCGAACGAAGCGAGCGATGCATCAGTCGAGGCACTTATCGACGCCGTGGTCGGTCGGTACGACATTCCTCAGCGTTGGTATGCACTCAAGGCCAAGGTGCTTGGTGTCGACCGGCTCAACGACTGGGACCGTATGGCATCGGTGGCCGACGGCGACCAGCAGGTCGGGTGGGCCGAAGCAACGGCGATCGTGCGCGATTCGTACGGGTCCTTTAGCGGCGAGCTTGCCGACATTGTCGGGCGGTTCATTGACGAGTCGTGGATCGACGCCCCAGTCCGACCCGGCAAACGACCAGGCGCATTCTGCGCCTATGCCGTGCCGAGTCATCACCCGTACGTGTTCCTCAACTGGACAGGCCGAACCCGCGACGTGCTTACGCTCGCTCATGAGCTCGGCCACGGAGTGCACATGTATCTCAGCCGCGAGCAGGGAGTTTTCCACCACGCGACGCCGCTCACGCTGGCCGAAACGGCGTCAGTGTTCGGCGAAACTGTGACCAACAATCGACTGGTCTCGATGATCGACGATCCGGGCGAGCAGTTCGCGCTGTTGGCTGCGTCGGTTGACGACGCGATGGCAACGGTGTTTCGCCAGATTGCCATGAACCGATTCGAACACTCGGTGCACAACGAGCGTCGCGACGTCGGTGAGCTTTCGGTAGATCGGTTCGGCGAGTTGTGGCACGCAAGTCAGACCGAGATGTTGGGCGATGCCGTTCAGGTCAGCGATGGGTACCGCTCGTGGTGGAGCTACATACCGCACTTCATGGGAACGCCGGGGTACGTCTATGCCTATGCCTATGGGCAGCTGCTGGCCCTGTCGGTCTACGCCCGATATGAGCAGGGCGGCGACGCCTTTGTGCCGCAGTACCTCGACCTCTTGCGAGCGGGCGGGTCGCGTAGCCCTGAAGAGCTCGGGGCGATGGTCGACTGTGATCTCGCCGATCCGAACTTCTGGGACGCTGGCCTGGCGATCATTGACGATCAGCTAACTCGCGCCGAAGACGCTGCGACCGCTGCCGGACGCATCTGAACGCAGACAGTTCTGATCCGAGCTGACGAGCGATTGTCGTCAACTCGGATCAGCCAAATACCGCCACCAGTGACCAAAGAAACGTGACCTCGGGGATGCGCCGCGTGTAACGAACGTTAGTGGATGTCAAGCCCAATGTCCAGGTGGAGGCGCCGATAGCTGGGACCCGTTCGCATAGGCCCCGCCTGCTAGGTTTCACGATGGGAGGAGTCCTATGCGTCGCTGCGCGACCCAAGAAGGCCGAAGAGGCCGGTTGAGCGCTGGTTTCGCGCGGGTCCTTGCGGCCATTGTGGTCGTGGCCGTAGCGCTCGTGTCGTTGGCCGGGCTCGCCGTGTCGCCCGCTGACGCAACCAGCACGAGTTCTCAAGACTCACCCTGTCGCGCCGTGGTCCGGCCGCCGGCCGATTTCGATTGGATGCAGGGCCCCTACTCGATCATGGTCGACTTCGATCTCGAGGCACCTTCGGCTAGCGCTGCGACGGCCGAGGTCGTGCGTTCGACGGTGAACGCCCAGGTCGACAACACGAGTGGGTTCCCTGACGCCGGCCGGGCAGCGGCAAACGCCCACTTCGATTCGCTTGTGGCGTGGTTCGACTACCAGGCGGCGTCGTGTGCTGAGTCGCTGCCGTATGAAGAGGGCGGCTACACCGTCGCCCCGCCGAGTCCCAAAGCCAGCTTTGGGTTCGGGGGCATAGAGGCGAGCGTTCCGCCGCCCGCCGTCGTGCGGGTCTCTGGCCCCGATGGCGAAAAGGTCAGCGTGGCCCAGCCCGTCGAAGCCGGCGACGTGTCGAGCGAAGACCTCGCCCACAGCGGAAGCGAGAGCATCGTGCTTGCCTACTTCGGTGTGGGTCTCGTGGCCTTCGGCGCCGCTGCCATGGGCATGCGCCGCTGGATGTCCGGGTAGTCCGTATTTCCTTCGGAATATTGCGTGAGCTGAATGCTCTACGGTCCCGGGGTAGTCCGTATTTCCTTCGGAAATACTGCGTGAGCTGAATGCTCTACGGTCCCAGTGAGTGTGGTGGGTTGCCGCCGGCGATGTTTTGGCGGAGCCAAAACTCGGCAGCAACTCGAAGAGTTGCCGTGGAGCTAAGGAGAATTGAACTCCTGACCTCTTCAATGCCATTGAAGCGCTCTACCAACTGAGCTATAGCCCCCGAAAGGAAGGCGTCATCTTAACGTTGCGTGTCGCGGGGTCCACCGTTGACCAAGCGCGACAACACCTGGCGTGGTAGGCCAGCGTGATGACCCAACTCGCAGCCAGAACACTCAACGATATGATCCAACGTCGCACGAACGCTGCAGGTCTTGGCTCAGGCTCCTCGAGCCATTCCTTAAGGGCTGGATTTCTAGCAGCGACCGACCAACCCGTCGTCCGGCCGGACTGGCCATAGGGAGTCGCTGCGACACTCGGAGGCCTCAGCGTCAACCCTTGCGGGACCGCCTCTACACGAATCCAAGATTCGCGAGCGTTTCTAGTCGTTTCGGTCTGGCAGGGTTCGTAGGTACTGGTCCATTTGGGGAACGGTGAAGGCGATCTGTCCGCGTTCAGGTGCATAGACGAGGCCTTTGTTGAGTAGTCCCTCACGTTGTGGCGAAGCCTTTGCTGCGTTCTTGTGGCCGAGAGCAGTGGCTACGTCAGCAGATATGGCTGTCTCGGTGTTGAGGTCTGCAAGTGCGTGGAGGTAACGGCGTTCGGCGGGTGTGGCTCGCCGGTAGCGGGGTTGGAAGAATGAATGCACGAGTTCCTGATAGGCCCGCGGTGCAGCAAGGCGTACGTCTTCTTCGGTGATGGGCGAATCCTCCGCGGTGTCCCATGCGTGTTTGCCGTAGGCCTGGATAAAGAAGGGATAGCCACCCGACACCTCGATCAGTGCGTCCACTGCGTCCTGCTCGAAGGCCACTTGCAAGTCTGCCGCGGGCTGTTCGAACGCGGCCTGGGTTGCCTCGTTGGTGAGCTGGCCGATAGGGGCAATCGTGAAGAGTCGTTCGGCGTATGACCGGGCGTCGGAGAGCACTCGGCCAACTGGTGGTAGCCCGGCGCCGCCGAGAATGACTGGTAGCTGGTCCTGGTTGATCCGGTGTGCTGCGCCGACAACTGCGGCGAGTTGATCTGGTGGCACATCATGTAGCTCATCGATCAGCAGAGCCGCCCCGACCTTTTCTTCCTTTGCTCCTTCACCCAGCGCCACCAGCAGTTCGGTGAGGTCGGTTTCAAGATCGCCAGAGTCTGCAGTGCCGGGTTCGGGTTCGAGATCAAGTTTGAAACCGCCGCGGGTCATGGTTGCTTGCACGGTGCGCGCGAAGCTGGCGGCGATACGGCCCATGCGGGCCGCGCGTTCCTTGTTACGCCATCGTCGATTGACGGTGCGCACCATTGGCGGTAGCGCCTCACCGATCTGGGTTCGTAGATCACCACCTGGACGAGCCTCGACAAGCTCAGCGACCCAACCAGCTTCTCGAGCAGCGGATCGAAATGTGAGCAGCAGCACCGTCTTGCCCACACCACGCAAACCTGACAGCACGATTGGTTGAAACGAGTTCCCGGCAGCGGCGCGACCCAGCGTTACGCCGAAGGCCGAGGTGATGGATTCACGGCCTGCGAGGTGTGGGGGAGGGGTGCCCGCTCCTGGCGCGTATGGGTTCTTGATTGGGTCCACGGTCCCCAGACTAGTCGAATCTTCGGCTATCTAGGAATATTCGTAGAGAGCCATAGAATCGCCTGTCTAAAGGCGAACTTCGAGACAAGGAAATCGACAACCTGCGCGACCGGTTGAGGTTCGCCGAAACCGAGTTGGCACAAACTCGGGGCAGACCCCGTTGGCCAACGGGCTTGAC
>Ga0114956_1000257_pt1 | contig 35751 bp, 25 predicted proteins | sample MaitaG_FD_87304 | JGI IMG/M metagenome (GOLD analysis project Ga0114956, IMG submission 87304) | Marine algal microbial communities from Maine, USA - Maine_Asex2 metaG | ecosystem: Host-associated > Algae > Red algae > Unclassified | place: Maine, USA | collected 2015-01-05 | reverse complement strand
ATTTACTCGCCAGATGATGGTAGAGAGATGGGTTTGCAAGGAATGATTAATGATTTGGTAAAACAAGCAGATTTTCCAACAGGTTTAAGTTTAAATGGTGAAATGAAAGGCTTAGATAGCCACCAACATAGAAACATTGCACGAATAATTTCAGCAGCAGAAAACTATCCTAAAGAAAATGCAAAATACATTGATGAAATAGAAAAAACTGCCAACACCATTAAAACTCCTGTACTTGGTATTACGGGTACCGGTGGAGCAGGTAAATCTAGTTTGGTAGATGAAATTGTAAGAAGATATTTACTCGATTTTAAGGATAAAACATTAGCCATAGTTTCGGTTGATCCAAGTAAAAGAAAAACTGGTGGCGCACTATTAGGTGACAGAATAAGAATGAACGCCATTAGAAATGATCGTGTTTATATGCGCTCATTGGCTACAAGACAAAGCAACTTGGCATTGAGCAAGTATGTGCAAGATGCCATCAATATTTTAAAAGCAGCCAAATTCGATTTAATTATTTTGGAAACTTCTGGTATAGGCCAAAGCGATACTGAAATTATTGACCATAGCGATACTAGTTTGTATGTTATGACTCCCGAATTTGGAGCTGCAACTCAGTTAGAAAAAATTGACATGCTTGATTTTGCGGATATTGTTGCGGTGAACAAATTTGATAAAAGAGGAGCTTTAGATGCAGTTAGAGATGTAAAAAAACAATATAAGCGTAACCATCAATTGTGGGAAGTAGAGGATGATAAAATGCCAATTTATGGCACCATTGCTAGTCAGTTTAACGATCCTGGCACCAATATTTTATACAAAGCTTTAATGGATAAGTTGGTTGAAAAGACCAATTGCGATTTAAAATCAACATTTGCAACGGGAGAAGGAGAGAGTGAGAAAATATTTATTATTCCGCCAAAGCGCGTAAGATATTTATCAGAAATTGCTGATAACAATAGGAACTACGATAAGTGGGTTGGTGAGCAAAAAGAGATTGCCCAAAAGTTGTATGCCATTACAAAAACTAAAGAAACTATTGAGAGCCTTGGAGCAGAAGACAAGGATAGATTAATCAAAGACTTGGATGAAACCTACGCAAAACTAGCTTTAGATTTTGATCCAAAAAATCAAAAACTGCTAGATGAGTGGGATGAAAAGAAAGCACTCTACAAAAACCCAATATTTACCTTTAAGGTAAGAGACAAAGAAATAAAAATTGAAACGCATACAGAGTCTTTAGCGCATTCACAGATTCCTAAAATCGCCTTACCCAAGTTTGAAGCTTGGGGAGATGTGCTGCAATGGAACCTACAAGAAAACGTTCCGGGGACTTTTCCATTTACATCAGGTTTGTATCCTTTTAAAAGACAAGGTGAAGACCCAACAAGAATGTTTGCGGGTGAAGGTGGGCCAGAAAGAACCAATAAGCGTTTTCATTATGTTAGTTTGGCCATGCCAGCTAAGAGGTTAAGCACAGCGTTTGATTCAGTTACGCTTTACGGTAACGACCCAGATTATAGGCCAGATATTTATGGTAAAATTGGCAATGCTGGGGTAAGCATTTGTTGTTTAGATGATGCCAAGAAATTGTATTCGGGGTTCGATTTATGCAATCCGAAAACATCAGTAAGTATGACCATTAATGGTCCTGCACCTATGTTGCTAGGCTTTTTTATGAATGCTGCAATTGATCAGCAATGTGAAAAATACATAAAGCAACATGGTTTAGAAAAAGAAGTTGAAGCCAAAATTGCGAAAAAATATAAAGATGTTGGTACCGAAAGGCCTCAATATCAAGGTGAATTGCCAGAAGGCAATGATGGTTTAGGGTTAATGTTACTAGGCTCAACAGGCGACCAAGTGCTGCCAGCAGATATATATGCAAAATTGAAAACTGAGGCGCTAAACACTGTGAGAGGCACTGTGCAAGCGGATATTTTAAAAGAAGACCAAGCCCAAAACACTTGTATATTTTCTACCGAGTTTGCATTAAGATTAATGGGTGATGTGCAAGAAAGTTTCATTAACAACAATGTTCGAAATTTTTACTCTGTAAGTATTAGTGGCTATCACATAGCAGAGGCAGGCGCAAATCCAATTACCCAATTGGCTTTTACATTATCAAATGGCTTTACTTACGTTGAGTATTATTTGAGTAGAGGAATGGATATTAACAAGTTTGGTCCTAACCTAAGTTTCTTTTTTAGCAATGGTGTTGATCCTGAGTATGCAGTAATTGGTAGAGTTGCTCGTAGAATTTGGGCTAAGGCATTGAAGTTAAAGTATGGCGCTAACGAGCGAGCGCAAATGTTAAAGTACCACATACAAACCAGCGGAAGATCACTACACGCACAAGAAATTGATTTCAACGATATTCGTACCACGTTGCAAGCGCTGTATGCCATTTATGATAATTGCAACAGTTTACATACCAATGCGTATGATGAGGCCATAACAACACCTACAGAAGAAAGTGTGCGCAGAGCAATGGCCATTCAATTAATTATCAATAGAGAATTGGGATTGGCTAAAAATGAAAACCCTTTGCAAGGTGCATTTATAATACAAGAGCTAACCGACTTAGTAGAAGAAGCAGTATTGATAGAGTTTGACCGCATTACTGAAAGAGGTGGCGTATTAGGTGCAATGGAAACCATGTATCAACGCAGTAAAATACAAGAAGAGAGTTTGTATTATGAAACGCTAAAACACACGGGAGAATACCCAATTATTGGCGTAAATACATTTTTGAGTTCCAAAGGCTCACCAACAGTTATACCTGATGAGGTAATAAGAGCAACCAAAGAAGAAAAGGATTATCAGATAACTATGCTTAAAGAATTGCATAAAACACATCAATCAGTAAGCAAAAATCACTTAAACAATTTACAAGAACTAGCCATTACCAATAAGAATATTTTTGAGGGTTTAATGGAGGCAAGTAAATACTGTTCATTGGGTCAAATAACCCATGCATTATTTGAAGTAGGTGGGCAGTACAGGAGGAATATGTAGGTATATATACATCAACTTGTAGTGTTTTAAGTGTATGTAAATCAGATAAGTACATTTAGATTTAATAATTGGCACACCATTTGTTTTACAAGTTGTATTCAACTAAGTAAACGGAAACAAGATGAAACAAGTATTATTCGCTATAGGAATTGTAAGTATGCTAATGCTAAATTCTTGTGTTAAAAATTTAGCACCAATCACTCAAAAAATGATTGACGAAAATGGTTGGGATGAAAACCAACTAAAGCGCATTCAGTTTTATACTTCAGAAGATATTATTCTTTACAAATTGAAAGATGCTAGTGATGTTGATATTAAGGATGGAAAAATCCAATATGAAACGGATAAGAGTGTTAAGGAAATTGTGATTAAAAAGAACACACCAGGTATTTTGGTGTATTACCCAAAAAAAGATAGGTGGGGCGTTAGTTTCGAAAAAGGCAATAGTTATTATTTAACATTTGGTCCACATCCTAAAAGAGGTGAGCAATTTGTACTGCTAGCATCTGAGTGGGATGATACTAAAGGATTGGTTACCTACAATGGAGATAATTACAGCGTACCAACTAAAAACGCAGATGCGATCTTGCTAGTAGACACTAAAAGCATAAAAAAATTGGCTGTAGATAGGCGAAAAGCCAAAGGCCGAAAGTTATAGAGTTTACATTCTCTATCTTGGTTCCATGAAAGGGGTTGCGAAAGCGACCCTTTTCTTTTTTTATGAAGTGTTAACTTAGCTCACATGAATTTTAATGTTGAAGAAGTTGAAAAACTAATAGCCCATAGAAGAACCATTAAGCCAGAAGAATTTAGAAGTGCTATAGTAGGGGAAGAAGCCGTAAATAGAATATTAAATTCAGCCAATTGGGCGCCTACCCATGGTTATACTGAGCCATGGCGTTTTGTTGTTTTTTATAAAGAAGGGCTAAAAAAATTAAGTGATTTTCATACGAATTTGTATAAATCTGCAACTCCAACTGAAAAATTTAAGCAGGTTAAGTTCGATAAAATTACAAGTAGATTAAATAAAACAACAGTTGCAATTGCCTTAATAATGAAAAGAGGCAATAATGAGAAAATACCCGAAATAGAAGAATTATTGGCCACAGGCTGTGCGGTGCAAAACATGCAGTTAATGGCTACAGCTATGGGTTTGGGTACATACTGGGGTAGTGGGGGCATGACTTATCATCCTAAAATGATTGAGTACTTAGGCTATACTCCAAACGATAAAATGTTGGGTTTTTTATACTTGGGTCATCCAAAAAATGATTGGCCAAAAGGCAGAAGGGTTACAACTATTAGTGAAAAAGTAAAATGGATTAAGACTTAGCGCACTACCATTGTAGTTCCAGTTTTTTCATTTTGTTCTCCATTTCCTTTTTCATAATATACGTACCAAGGATATACATCAACAGGCACTCGTAACCCATTGTAAAAGCCATTCCAACCTTTTCCCTGTGTTTTGGTTTCAAATAGCAATTCACCCCAACGATTAAATATTTTAAACTGATAATCATTTAGCAAACATTGCTCGCCAATAACTGGTCTCAATAATTTAGTAACGTTGTTCTCAGATAAATTAAATGCGGTTGGCACTTCTACAAAACAAGATGCATCATATTCGCAGTCAATCTTAATGGTTTCTAAAACTTCTGCAATTACACAATCGTTGTTCTTTATACTTAGTTTCACTGTGCAAACTGTCCCCTTATCAAACTCATAGTCCAGTTTTTTTCCTGAAAAATTCTCTGTAACGTCATTGTTTGATATTTCCCAATTCCATTGAAAATTATCGGTTAAAGCAGTTATACCTGTCATTGATAGTTTACAATTTTCAATACTGTAGGAAATTCGCAATGCCGGCAGTCTATCTTTCACATAATTACTTGCAAAGTTTGGTAAGCCAATGGTGCTTCTTTTGTTGCCAAGGTATAAAGCACGATCCTCATAATCACATGCACTTCCCATTGCATTGGGGTAAGCAATGCTTCCTAAATACTTAGAGCCAACAAAGTTTGCTGGCAGTAAGTTGTGCTTTGCAAAGTAAATTTTACCGTTAGGAGCCAATTGCAATGCCCCGGCAATTTGCTGTGGCACATAGCTTTGTCCAATAATTTTCTTACTAGCGGGCACGTTCGTAGCGGTTAAATCGTACTGGTAAATATTGCTTAAAGATGTTTTTTCGCTTACATATAATCTTGAATTATCAGGCGAAAACTCAACACCATAGGCTTTGTAAATTCCACTTAAATTAATTGGATTACTAACTATACCAGTAGCTGCATCAAAATCAAACAACTCTGCAAATCCGGTGCCTTCTACTGCTGCTGCTACTTTGCTACCATCTGGCGATATTTTCATGTAACCAGCAGCATTATCTAACGGAAAAGGTATAGTAAACTCTGGTTCATGATTGCTGCCAACTGCAGAAACAACAGGTGAAAGATTAACCCCTTGACATGTAACTTTAAATGCAATAAAGCTATTGGTATACCACTCGTGTGTTAATACCCAATAATCATAACCATTGGTATGCAATACGGCACTAATTTTTTCTGCAACCGCCCATACCAAAAGATTACCTTTTGAAGTTACTTTTCCCATTCCTTTGTCTGCGGCAACGTTAACTTCACTGTATCGCATTCCGTTGGATCCGCCAGCTCTATCGGTAGTAAAAATGTAAAAGATGCTTGCACTACCAGGTTTGGGAATAATTACGGCTGATTGAGATGCGCCTCTATCACCCCCAATTCCGGTGCCATTGTCCATTAACATATGCTCATTGTTCCAAACACTTTCACCATCAGTGTATAACAATAAATTCCCATTTTGGTCGCTCATAGCTGCGCAACCTTCTAAATTGCCGTTGGCTATATTTATTGAGCTACTCGCTATTGAAGGATTGGTAGAGCCAAAATCAATTGAAACGCCATCACCTAGCACCCATACATTGTCTTGGCGTTGCGCAAAACAGAGGTTTAAAAATGCACACAGCATTAGCAGTAATGTAAAGGTGTATTTTTTGCCTACTGTCATCTGCTGTAAATATTGTGGTTTTAGTCTATAATAACAAACTGTTTAGTCAATGTTTTATTGTTGTTCACTAAGGTAATGAAGTACATGCCATTGCTCAGTGTAGCAACATCAATTTCGTTTAAATCATCTTCTTTTAAGTTGGCACTTAAAATTTGCTTGCCCGTTATATCAGTAATTATAGCATGTTCAAAGTCTTTGGCTTCTACAAATAGTTTGTTGCTTCCATTAATAGGGTTAGGATAAATGTTAATCGCATTTTCCAAATCATCAATACTTACGTAAGAAGGGTCGGCTATAACTATTTGATATTCCAATTGACATGTGGTTATCATATTGCCCACAATATCAATAACAGAATCTATGGTAAAAACTAAGTCTATGGTATCTAACAATGCGCCGCCAACAATATTATCATCAATACCAACAATTACAGAAGCTATTGGGCCCCAGCCACTAATAGCATCAAACTCTGAGCGGGTAATGGACATTTGAATTGCGCTAGGAGTTATAGTGGTATCAATTGTAGGGTTAGCCAAATCGTTTCCTATTATCCATGAGTTGTCAAAGTCTGGTATTATACTATTGTATTTTATTTGATTAGTATCAATGCCAAATGATAAGTGTATGTTTTGAAAATCAACCGCTCTTGGTCCTTGCTGAGTTCCAAACATTATATCAATTTGCACAGATTCACCAGGATTAACCCAGTCTTTATCAGGAGAAAAATAAAATGCAGGGTCAGTGTTAGGGTTGCACTGGGCAAAACCAAAACTAGGAGCTAAAAACAGCGCCAAAGTAGCAATCAAAATAGGAAGTGCAATTGATTTTTTTGTGGTCATATATAATTTCGTTTTCACTTTATATAGCTTGTCAATATTGAAGGTATTTCAAACATCTCCAAACAAAAAATACTTTTATATCATTTTTTCAATCATTTTTAAATAAATCATTTTTAAAATAGAAACTATCAATAATTCATAAAGAATTACCATACAGTTTGTTATATAAACCGCAACTTGCTGTAATTGGTTGCATAAAAGTCAATTTTTTCGCAAATTTTTAACTTTTATGAAAATTATTCATAACCTTTGGGTATGCTTCAGAGTAAATTAGTTGAACTCATACGCACTTTTTCCTATAAACAAGTTAATGGTTTTCATAAGTTTTTGCAATCGCCCTACTTTAATAGTAGTGATGATTTATTGAAGTTTTATGAATACATAAAACAGTTTGCGCCCAATTTTAAAAGTAAAAAACTCGATCGCTTTGTAGCTTTTGAAAAGCTATATGGTAAAAAATATAGCGATAGAAAAATGGCGTATTTAATGAATGACGCCATTAGTATGATTCATGAGTACTTTAAAATTGAATTATTGCAAGATGAAAAGGTGTTGGGTGCATCTAAGTTGTTAGAATATTATAGTGAGTTAGGATTAGAAAAGCACTACAAAGGTATAATGCGTGATGCAAGAAAAGAGCAAGAACAATTATCAAAAGCATCTGCATTTTTTTACAATGATTTTTTATTAGATAAGGCAGACTATGCAGTAGCCGCTCACATGGGACAGCGAACTTTTGAAGAAAGTTTGCAAAGCTTAATTGATAATTTGGACTTATACTACTTGGCAGAAAAGTTAAGATATAGTGTAGAAATAGCCAGTCGGCAATCAGTTGTTACCAATGCCTACGAGTTAAAATTTATAGATGAAGTAAGAAACTATTTAAAAGAAAAGCCGAATCTCAACTTCCCGTACATTAAAATTAATTATGAAATTTTAATGATGTATTTGGAAGGTGAAAATGGAGAAGCACATTTTACAGAGGTAAGAAGATTGTTGGATAAACACAAAAATGATTTTACCCCTGCAGAAATGGAAGCCATGTATTTGTTTCCAGCAAACTATTGTGTTGGGCAAATAAATGCTGGCAAAACAGAGTATTATCAATTATTGTACGATTTATATATTGAGCAATTAGAAGCTGGCTTTGCCAACGCCAGTGGTTATTTATCACCGTTTAAGTTTAAAAACCTTGTAGTATTGTCTTTAAGGTTAGGCCGCAAGCAAGAAACATTGGAGTTGTTTGATAAGTACATTGGTTTAGTTGAAGAAAAACACAAAGAAAACTCTTTGAACTATAATATGGCCTACTATTATTTTTATATGAAAGATTATGATAAGGTAATGGATCTTTTAATGCAGGTAGAATTCTCTGATGTTTATTATAATGCAGATGCCAAAATGATTCAAATAAAAACCTATTACGAAACGCAAGAGTATGAGGCGTTGACCTACTTTTTAAATGCTTTTAAAATATTTATTAAGCGCAACAAGCAATTGCCTGATGATCGAAAAGATTTATACCTAAACTTTTCGTTGTATGTAGGTAGATTAATGAGGGTTGATAAAAATACCCCAGAGAAAGCACAAAAATTGTTGGATAAATTAACAGTAGCCAAAGGCATTCCAGACAAAAGATGGCTATTGAATAAGGTTGAAAAATTTATAAAATAAGAAAATGATTTCAGTATAAATTTATGATAGTCAATAAGTAACAGTTTTTGTAGACTATTTATCGTGCCAAATTACTTGTGAAACAAGGCGGTTTTTGTTTTTTACAGATCGCACTAGCGGGTATATATTTGAGCTAACAAAGTAAATCAGAAGGCCAATAGCAGAGAGCCCTACCTCTAGGAGGTGGGGCTCTTGATTTTTGTGAAAGTTGTTGAAAACTAGAGATTGAGATACTAATATTGTCCGAAAATTATCATTTCCGTTAATCTCACAAGATGCACTATATCAATAGATTATAATAGTTGTTGCTGTCAAAAAAATAAAATTTTTGGAAAAAACCGCTAATAATGTATTTGATAAAATTAACATATCGAAATACCTTGAGTTCATATTCTAAAACCCTCACATGAAAAAAACCTTAACTCTACTGCTATTTGCCTTTTCTTGTTATTTATTGTCTGCTCAATTGAGTATTACACTTGGCATTAATCCGGGTAATTGTAGCGAATCCATTGTAGGTTACGCTCACACAACAGTAAATGGAGGAATTACTCCTTATACTTACCTATGGACTAATGGAGTGCCATATACTCAAGGTGCGGCAAGGGTTTATACCCAAGGGTTAGTCTCAGTGATGGTAATTGACAATGCTGGTGATACAGCATATGCATCAATGCAAACGCCTCCTTTAGAAATAAAAGGTAATGTAATGCTTGTTAAAAAAGCATCCTGTCCAGGTGATCTAGACGGAAAAATTGAGTTTGTAGCATATGCACCTACCAATATACCTGCACTCAAATATGTCTGGAGTAATGGAGATAGAACCTCTTTTGCAGATAGTTTGCAATCAGGTATGCATTGGGTTGTTGTTTATGATAGCACCAACAATTGCGGAATATTAGATACAGTATATTACGATTTAAAAAGTCAGATTAGAGTGAATGTGGTTCATGATTATGATTGCATCAATGGCACTTTTTCACTAACGGCTGTTCCAAAAGATACTTTGGCAAACTATACTTACAGATGGTATAGTTATGGTTCGTATCCCAATACATATATTGATTCAACCCCAACTATAAGTAATTTAACAGGCAGTGAAAACTATCGATTAGTCGTTTCACATCCTGGTTGCCTTACAAGAACCATGGGCTTTTTAAGCCCTAATCCATTTTTTATCTGGTATGATCACATCTCTTATTCAGTTTGTAGTTTTCCTGGACAAGGTAGAATTTGCCCAGCTACTAGTGTGCAAAGTGGTTATACCTATGCATGGAGTAATGGCGATAGTACTAGATGCATCAATAATTTAACTGGGGGGCAATATTCGGTAATTATCACCGACACAAGTGGATGTTTAGCTTATGATACTTTTACAGTAAAAGAAGTTCCATCTGGAGGAGTGGGTCTAGATACTGCTAATTCTGTTGCCAATATTCAATGTGGAGATAGCACTGGTAGATTAGAGTTTTTTGTCGGTTCTTACGTTAAACCCAACTTTGATACAATTGCAACCCCTTTAATTATTGCTTGTAGCGATGGGGATACGATAATATGGAATGATGGAGATACTATTAATCCAGTTTTTGATAGCCTTCCCGTTGGAACATATACTATTACGGTAACTGATGCAAACGGTTGCTCAGCAAGTCAAAGTGAAAGTATAAATGGACAAGCGGCAAATTTTGCTATATATCAAAGCTATTCATGTTCAACAAATATCACAACACTTTCTACCAACATATCTCAACCAACTGGATTTCAATTCCTCTGGAATACAGGAGATACAACAGCTCAAATTATTATAAGCAACACGGGTAATTATTATGTAAATGTTACAGATTCAAATGGTTGTCAAAGACTCAAATGGTTTACAGCAAGTTCGTTATCAGGCATGTCCGTATCAACCTATGCAACCCTTCCAAATTGTACAACTTCAAATGGGACAATTATTACAAATGTAAGTTTAGGGTCGCCACCTTATAGTTATTTATGGAATACTGGCGATACCACTTCAAATATTTCTGGTTTATCTGCGGGCACTTATTGGGTTATGGTAACCGACACCAGCGGTTGTCAAGTATTTGATACCGTAGTTCTTAATTCAACCGGTGCAAATATTTGGGCTTATCCAGATAGTTTATTGTCAAAAGATGCAACTTGCGGAAACAATGATGGCGAAATTCACCTATTAGTTAATGGAGGTACAATAAACTGGAACAATGGAGATACTGGTGCCGTCATCACAAATCTTGCCGGCAACGTAACTTATGTAGCGACCATCACAAATGCCACGGGTTGTTTTCAAACTTTTTCATATTATGTAGACGAATCTCTAGCAGTTTCTCTAGCAGTTTCTAGCAGTTGCAGTAATGTTCAAACATTAACAGCAAATGTTACGGGTGGCTCAGCACCTTATACATATCAATGGAATACTGGTGACACAACTCAACAAATTAATGTAGTTGTAACATCTTTTATGTGGTACAGTGTAACGGTAACCGATTCTTCAGGTTGCTTAGGCGTTCAAACGATTTTTGTAAGCTCTCTTTCCACTGCGTTTACCGTACTTGATACTGTGGTTTTTCAACCAAGTTGCACTGATTCAACAGGGATAATTACTTTAATAACTTACCCAACAAATGGTGTTTATACTTACTTGTGGAATACTGGTGACACCATCAATTGGCTTAACAACTTACCCGCAGGCACTTATTGGTATACTGTTTCAGATACTAATGGATGTAGTTTTACGGATACAATAGTTTTAAACGCATGGAGTAACAACATTTGGGCTTATACCGATAGTTTACAGTCAAATGATGCAACTTGTGGCAATAATGATGGTCAATTGCATTTAGTAATTGGCGGAGGCAATGCCCCATACACTATTAACTGGAGCAATGGAGATACTGGCGTTGTGGCAACTAACCTTGCAGGCAATGCAACTTACCTAGCAACTGTAACCGACAACAGTGGATGCACACAAACCTTTTCGTTTTTTGTAAACGAGTCTTTAGCAGTTTCAATTGGAATTTCTAATAACTGCACTAATGTTCAAACATTAACTGCAAATGTTATTGGAGGTTCTACTCCTTATTCTTTTCAATGGATTAATGGTGATACGTCTCAACAAATTACAGTTATGGATAGCGTTTCTTCATGGTATAATGTTACGGTTATTGATTCTTCAGGCTGTACAGGAAGTCAATGGATTTATGTGCCACCTATTAGAAGCATATGGCATTGGGATATCATTGTGTCCCCAATTTGTGCAGCTTCAAACGGCTCCATTGACATAAATCCTTATGGTGGAAGTGGTGGCATCTATACTTATCTATGGAACACAGGAGCAACTACTAAAAAAATAGATTCGATACCAGCAGGAACTTATTGGGTAACAGTAAGTGATACCGGCGGTTGTAGTGTTACTGATACATTTAATTTGCTTGCCAATAATAACAATTTTTGGGCTTGGCCAGATTCTTCACAAGGTTCTCCAGCATCATGTGGAATGAACAACGGAAGCGCGGCAGTTAGCTTATGGGGAGGTACACCTCCTTATTCGTACCTATGGAGCAACGGTGATACGGTAGCAATGCCAACATACTTATGGGGTGATTCTACCTACATGGTTACTGTAACCGATTCAAACGGATGTATGGCAACAACACAAGTTTGGGTTCAACAAGTATTAACTGTTAGTACTCAAATTATTCCTGATTGTGGTGGTGGAAATGGCTCAATAACCGTAACTCCAACTTCTGGTAGCAGCCCATTTACATATTCTTGGAATACTGGAGACACAACAAATGCTATTCATAACATAACTTCAGGTTGGTATAGCTTGGTAATTACCGATTCATCTGGTTGTAGTGTTTGGGAATCAATATTTGTCCCAGCAAATAATTTAAGCGTTAGTTTGAGCTCCAATTATCCTAGTACTTGTACTTCATCAGATGGTAATATAACAGCATTTATTACAGGTGGAGTGCCTCCATATTCTATACTTTGGAATAACAGTGCAACAACACCTACAATTTCATCATTAACGGCAGGTTCATACAATGTTACGGTTACAGACTCTAATGGTTGTGTTGCTAAAGCTTATGTTTATTTGGTAGATACTTTAAACTGTTACGCTAAAATTACTGGTAGAGTTTATCATGACGACAATGCCAATTGCATTTTTGATGGATTTGATTATCCCGTTCCTAATGTGATGATACAGTTGTCTAATGGTCAATATGTATTTACAAATAACGTTGGAGTGTATTGTTTTTATAGTAATCCTGGTACATATGTAGTTAATGCTATTACTCCAGCAGGATTTAACCCAGTATGCCCAGTTGCTCCACCGAATTACTCGGTAGCAGCACCAAGTGCAGGAACAACTTATGGCAACTACGATTTCTATTTTGAACCTGATACATTGTTAGACTTAGAAATTACCTCTATGTATTCTGCACCATTTGTGCCCGGACTTAATAGAAATGTGTACTTGTGTTACAAAAATTCAGGAGTTACTTTAAGAAATGGTTTTGTACATATTATCCATCCTCCAGGTGTTTCATTTGTTGGTAGCAATCCAGTAAATGCTGGATACAATCCATTAACAAGAACCATATTATGGAATTTTTCAGGTCTAACACCTAATCAAATAAAGTGCATTACCATTAATCTAGCAGCGGATTCAACTCTTGTAGTAGGCAATCGAATAAAGTTTTCAGGATTGATTGGCCCAATAGCAGGTGATTCAATTCCGATAAACAATTACGATACAATATGTCCAATGGTATTAAACTCTTACGATCCCAATGATAAACAAGTGGAGCCGGCTGGTTTAGGAACAGCAGGGTATATTTCAGCCGGAGATTATTACATGGATTACAAAATTAGATTTCAAAATACCGGTACTTACTTTGCACGTGATATTGTTATAGTTGATACACTCAGTAACAATTTAGATGCTTCTACCTTACAAAAAACAGGTGAAAGTTTTGGATGTGATATAAGTGTTAGTTCGGGTAATATTGTTGAGTTTAGATTTAACAACATTTGGTTGCCTGATAGCAACTCCAACGAGCCGGAAAGTCATGGATTTGTATCGTTTAGGATTAAACAACAACCAAACCTTACACCCGGAACTCAAATTACCAATGCGGCAGATATTTACTTTGATTTTAATGCACCAATTAGAACCAATAAGGTGTTGAATACCATAGACAGTTCGGTAGTATCAATTGAGGTAAATGATATTGTAGAAATTGATGCAAAAATTTATCCGAATCCATTTGTTAGCAACACTACCTTAGAGTTAAGCTTAGATGAACGAGCCAATGTTGCCGTAAGTGTATACAACTTAATTGGTCAGTTAGTTGAGCGAAAAGAGTTAGGCGTATTGGAGGTTGGAGAACAAAAAATTGATTTAAATAAAATGGAAGCAGCGGGTACTTACTTAGTAGTATATGAAGTAAATGAAGCTGTGGGCTATAAAAAAGTGATTAGAATAGAATAAATAGCAAGAAGTTCGATTGTTTAAAGGGTGTAATTGGTTCAATTACACCCTTTTTTATTAAACAAAATACCCCAATGTAAATATCAGATAATCAGTGACTTATTTAAATTTTGGTTTTGATGATAGCCAATTTTAGAGTGAAATGAGGCATTTTTTGTTTTTTACAGATCGCGTAAGCGCCTATATATTTGTGATAACAAAGTAAATCAGAAGGCCAATAGCAGAGAGCCCTACCTCCAGGAGGTGGGGCTCTTGATTTTTTATTCAGTTAATACCCAACCATTCTAAAATACTTTCGTTATCTTGTCATTAACTAAAAAATAAATATGAAAAATGTAATTCTATTACTTAGCACCGCCTTATTGTTAATTGTTTGTAAGCCTGCAGCTGCCTGTGTTCAGGATACGCTCTTACCAACTGTAACAGTTAACTACGATTCAATTTGTCCATCTCAAATAGAGGTGCGAATCGGAAATTTAAAACTGCACACCGAAAACCCTAACATTCTTTGCAGTTGCGCTTTAAATCAATATTCCAATTTATTTACCAATTTAACTTATGTAGCCTTTGTAACCGCTGGTACAAATAATCCATACCCTAATTTTAAGGAGTGGACTCCAAATGCCACAGCTTCATCAGCTTGGGGTGCACATTTGCCAGGTAATAGTTGGGATGGATTTGTTGGAGAGGTGATAAATAGTGGATTAATGTTTAATGATGCAGTAGAAATGATTATTAGAGCTGTTCCACCTCCAGGTTGGAAAATTTCGGCATGGGATACAAGCTTAGTAAGATTGGGTACTGATATGCTTGATGGAACAATTATATCAGGGTCACATACGAGAAACTTAGATTTAAGAAGTATGTCGACTGACATTTCTTCATTTACAACAAATCTTAAGAGCCCTAGCTATTTCACTGACTTAGATAATACCATTTCATCTTACTACCAAGCATTAGATTTTAGTAGTGTTGAAGTAGACAATCTAAAAGTGAACATTTACCCTAATCCAATTAATAATGTAATGAACATTCAACTAGTACTCGAAAATAGTGATGTTGTAGAAGTTACCGTTATGGATATTAACGGTAGAACGGTTAAGTCATTTTTAACTGAGCAATTACCAATTGGACAAAACGATATCAAAATCGACAATGAGTTAGAGTCTGGTTTTTATATGATAACCATAAAACAAGGAGACAACCAAAATACAACTAAGGTTTTTAAATCTTAGGTGTTTCCTTCACAAGAACTATAAAAACCCACTGCATATCGCAGTGGGTTTTTTTGTTTTTGGCAGTAATAGATTGTCTATTCTATATTTTGGTTTTAACTTCACTCTATCTTGAAATTTTTAATAATACAAACAGCCCATATTGGAGATGTGATTTTGGCGCTGCCTGTTGCGCAAGCATTGCGCAGTGAACATCCAAATGCTGAAATACATTTTGTTGTAAGAAAGGGGAATGAGTCTTTATTAGCCAATCATCCGGCCATTGATAAAACGTGGGTGTGGGATAAAAGCTTTAAAAAGTATAGAAACCTATTTCGCTTAATTGCTAAATTGAAAAAAATCAAATTCAATGCAGCCTACAATTTGCAGCGTTTTTTTAGTAGTGGCTACATTATGTTCAACATTAAAGCAAAAGAGAAAATTGGTTTTGATAAAAATCCTTTAGCTAAGTTTTATACTAAAAGCATACCACATATAATAAATCAGGTTAAAAAAGATGATTTTATACATGAAGTGCAACGAAATTTGGCACTTTTGGGCAAAAATGAGCTAATTCGACCAAAATTATATCCTTCTGCCTCAGATATAGCAAAAGTGGAGAGTTTAGAGATAAAACAACCTTTTTTTATAATTGCTCCAGCTTCTGTATGGTTTACCAAACAATGGACTATTAATAAGTGGCAAGCTTTAGCAAATCAATTATCGAAAAAAGGAAGTGTGGTGGCCATTGGAGCTAAAGGAGATGCCGATTTATGTGATGAGGTGTTAAATAGTATTGAACGTTCGTTGAATTTATGTGGTGAGTTATCATTGTTACAATCTGCTGCATTAATGCAACAAGCAAAAAGAGTTTATTGCAACGATAGTGCGCCCATGCATTTGGCTAGTTCAGTTAATGCGCCAACTACTGCAATCTTCTGCTCAACCATACCTCAATTTGGTTTTGGCCCACTAAGTGATGATGCTGAAATTGTTGAAACCAACGAAAACTTAGCTTGCAGACCATGCGGCTTGCATGGCAAAAAAGTTTGTCCTGAAGGTCATTTCAAATGTGCCACAACAATAGATTTATCTCAAATTACCATTTAAAAGATTTCCTAGTTTATTGCTTTCGCTTTTCATAAATCCTACATTTGTTAAGTGACTCCTTTTAGAACAGAAATTGAAATCCCCAAGTATCCTTCATCTTTAGGCTACAACTCAAATAGCATTTTTTTGGGTTCATGCTTTTCCGATAATATTGGAAATAGGTTTGCCAAATATAAATTTCCGGCTCAAGTAAACCCTTTTGGAGTATTGTACAATCCCTTGAGTATTGAACGTGCAATTGACAGACTTTGCAATGGAAAACATTATGATGAAACTGAGCTGTTTGAGCACAACAGTCTCTACCATAGTTTCGATCATTATTCAAAATTTTCTGATGAAGAAATTAGTGAAACGTTAGGGAAAATAAATGCTTCTTTTACTACTGCTCAAAAGGCTATGCCTAAACTTAATTGTGCATTTATTACGCTAGGAACCTCATTTGTTTTTGAGCATTTACAGTTGAAAAGGGTAGTGGCCAATTGCCATAAATTGCCCGATAGCACTTTTAATAGGTATCAACTTAAATTAACAGAAATTGAGCAATCGCTTACAAAAAGCATTGAGTTGCTAAAGAGTAAAAGCGAGCATGTTGAAGTTGTTTTAACAGTAAGCCCAATTAGGCATTTAAAAGACGGTGCGGTAAATAACAATTGGAGCAAGGCACTTTTAATTGCCGCTTGTCATAACATTATTGATAAAATTGACGGAGTACACTATTTCCCTGCTTATGAAATTATGATGGATGACTTGCGTGATTATCGCTTTTATGAAAAAGACATGTTGCATCCTAACCAACAAGCCATAGATTATATATGGCAAAAAATGCTAACCGCCTTTGTTGTTGAAGACACCCAAAAAGTAATGCACGAAATACAAAAAGTAGTTTTGGCAAGCCAACACCGCCCAATGAATGTGCGCTCAATTGTACATCAGCAGTTTGTAATGAAGCAACTAGATGTGGTTAAACAACTGCAAGAAAAATTCCCATTTGTTGATTTAAATAACGAATTGGAATTTTTTAATGAGCAAATTGTAGCTTAAAACAAGGTGTTTTCAGAAGTATGGGTTTAGATAAAATTTTATTGAATTAAAATTGTCTCCGATTACTTTGTGCCTTCTTTGTGCACTTGGTGGTTAATAAATCTGCGAAAATCTAGTAAATCATAAGTATCTGCGTTCCATAAATCTTAAATTTGCAACATGTCTGAAAGCACACGTAGCGAACAAGAAGAAGTAAGAAGAGCAGCACTGCAGCAACTCAATGAGTTGGGCATTGAGGCTTATCCTGCAGCGCAGTATCCCATTAATACAACTTCAGTAGAAATATTGGAGAAATTTGATGGCGAAAATTTTAAAGAAGTTTGCCTTGCTGGCCGATTAATGCAAAAACGTATAATGGGTAAAGCCAGTTTTGCCGAATTGCAAGATGGTAAAGGTCGCATACAAATTTATGTAAACCGTGATGAAATTTGCCCTGGTGATGACAAAACTTTATACAACACAGTTTTTAAGAAACTCACTGACATTGGTGATTTTATTGGAGTTAAAGGTTATGTGTTTACTACACAAACCGGCCAAACATCAATACATGTTTCGGAGTTTAAAATGTTAAGCAAATCCTTACGTCCATTGCCAATTGTAAAAAAGGATGAAGATGGAAATGTGTATGATGCGTTTACCGATCCTGAGCAACGTTACCGTATGCGTTATGTCGATTTAATTGTAAATCCTGAAGTGCGTGAAACTTTTGCCAAGCGCAGTAAAATGGTACAAGCTATGCGCAACTTTATGGTTGAGCGTGGTTATTTAGAAGTGGAAACACCAATACTTCAGTCTTTATATGGTGGCGCAGCAGCTCGTCCATTTAAGACACACCACAATACATTAGATCAAGAATTTTATTTGCGTATTGCCAATGAGTTGTATTTGAAAAGATTGATTGTTGGTGGCTATGATGGTGTTTTTGAGTTTGCGAAAGACTTTAGAAATGAGGGAATGAGCCGTTTTCACAATCCTGAGTTTACCATGATGGAGTTGTATGTAGCTTACAAAGATTATGAGTGGATGATGGATTTTACTGAAGAAATGGTAGAGTATGTTGCCATGGAAACCAACGGGACAACTGAAATTCAAGTAGGTGAAAACATGATCAACTTTAAACGCCCTTGGAAGCGCTATACTATGTATGAAAGTATAGAAGAGTTTACTGGGGTAGACATTAGCGAAATGGATGAAGCAGAAATGCGCAAAGCAGCTAAAGAGTTGCACGTGCCTTTAGATGAAACCATGGGCAGAGGTAAAATTATAGATGAAATTTTTGGTGAAAAAGTAGAGCCACTATTAATACAACCTACTTTCATCACCGACTATCCGGTAGAGATGAGTCCACTAGCAAAAGCACACCGCAGCAAGCCAGGTTTGGTTGAGCGTTTTGAAGCCATTTGCAATGCCAAAGAATTGTGCAATGCATTTACTGAGTTAAACGATCCTATTGATCAACGTCAGCGCTTTGAAGCGCAATTAGAATTAGGCAAAAGAGGTGATGAAGAAGCCATGGTTTTGGATGAAGACTTTTTACGTGCATTGGAATTCGGTATGCCACCAACTAGTGGAATAGGAATTGGTATTGACCGTTTAGCTATGATTATGACCAATAGCAACTCAATACAAGATGTGCTATTTTTCCCTCAGATGAAGAAGGAGGGTTAAGCATAATATCTATTGGTGTATTATCTTGCATTATTATTTTTTAGCAAGCTAAATTTCAACAATGTCAGATACCAAAAATTTACCCGTAGGAAGCCGAATAGACCATGATAGATATGGAGAAGGAGTGATAAGTGAAACAACTTTTACCTCTTACAACATAATTTTTGTTTCGGGTGGCGAGCGTTCAATTAATAAAGCTGTTGAAGATTTATCAGTTGTTTCAATACCTGAAGGTGCGGGTGATGGAGGAGGCGAGTCAGATTTTACTTTTGCCGACATGGAGTATGCGTTGGAAAAAGTGTTGGAGAAACACAACGCAATACAAAGTATGGTTGAGTTGGGTGATAAGTGGAATGGAGGAACTATGACTTTAAAACCTGAAGACGACTCATTGTCATCAAAAGAAATACCTATAGAAAGTTTCTTTCATAAAATTGTGATGCTACGCGATCGCATTAGGGTAATGGAGCAAAAGATAAATAGCAATGATAAATTAACTGATGAGGATAAGGTTGAGTTGCAGCAATACATTACGCGTTGCTACGGAAGCTTAACAACATTTAATGTGCTATTTAAGCACAAAGGTGATCATTTTAAAGGGGCTGGTAAAGGTTAATCTTCTAATAATAATGCTGTCAAAAAATTGTTCTAACATTTAAAGCACAGCATACAAAACTGGTTTACTAGGACTAACATCAATGGTAAAACTAGCAATTTGTAAGTTTAAAAAGTAGTCGCCATCTTCAACTGTATTAGGCACAAATATTAACTCCGAAATGGTGCAATTTTCGCGTATGTTTTTTGGGTATTGCCAAAAAGCTCGGTGAGCCAATAATGCAGCATCATCTTCTTCTCTATCTACAGATGGTAGGTCAATCAATAAATGCTCAATCCCCAATTCAACAAGGTAAGCAGCAGCTTCAGGCTCCATATAAGTGGGGTTGGTGCCCGAATAGTTCATTTGCATTTTGTCCTTCAAATTGGGTAGTGTTCTTAAAACTAAAGCGTTGCAGTCTTTTATTTCGCAAGCTTCAATTTGCGATTTGGTAATTACCTTATCTCCATTTCCTATTTTTTGTGGAAGTATAGATATTACCTTGGCTTTAAACCAAAATTCTTGCAAGCAGTCATTAATACTGTAAGCATCTTTTGCAATATGTCCAACACATTCAGTATGCGTTCCATTGCCATGCGGATTAATTCGCACGTTCTTAAAATTTACAAAACCGCCCTCAGCTGTGCTTCCAATAAAACCGTCCATTTTTACAGGAGAAGTTTCAAATGGCGGTGCCCAAAAGCAATTGGGTTGTTGGTCATCTCTTAGTGGAATAGATATATCTAACGGCTTGCCTAAATCCACATTAAATTCTTCACCGTTTCTTTTTATTATTGCAAGCATATTATTAGCATTATATTCAGCCAAAATAATCAATATTAAATGAGTGATTTAGAAAAAAAAGGAGATTTATCATTACCAAGTTCACAAGTTGAAATTGATGCACTGATAAACCATATGCCAAAAGCAAAGTATTCGGTAGAAGATTTTTTTCAAACACCGGAAAAAACGAGTTTCAGCCTTTCTTCAAATGGTCAGTTTATAGCTTATTTGGGAGCTTACCAAAACCGTAAAAATATATTCGTTCAAAATATGAATTCGAAAGAAGTTACACGAATTACAAATGAAACCGAAAGAGGGATTATGGGTTTTGGTTGGTGCAACAACAGTCGCTTAATCTATATTATTGATTCAGGTGGAGATGAAAATTGGACGTTAAAGGCGGTAAATGCTGATGGAACTGATTTGAAAGACTTAACTCCCTTTGATAAGGTTCAAATACAAATTGTAGATGTTTTGTTAGATGATAATGACCATATAATAATTAGCATGAACAAAAATAACCCCATGCTTCACGAGCCCTATCGGCTAAACATTTATACGGGAGATTTAAAGCAACTGGCAGAAAATACAGATCCAACCAAGGCTTTCATTAATTATGTAACTGATAATGAGGGCAAACTAAGAGGGGTTTATAGAATGAACGGCACCAACACAGAGTTTTGGTATAGAAACACTGAGGATGAGCCTTTTGATATGGTTTACTCTTCAAGTTTTAAGGAAGGTTTTGAATTTTTAAATTTCGATTTTGAGCAACCACACATCATTTATGCTTCAAGTAATATAAATCGCGATAAAAAAGCGATAATTAAATTTGATTGTTTGGCTGGTAATGAAGTGGAAGTGATTTATGAAAATGATGAGGTAGACGTTATGCGAATGTTTTTTAGCAAAAAAAACAAAAAGCCCATTTTGTTAGATTACTATACATCTAAAACCAACTATCATTTTTTAGATGAAGCTTATGCTAAGTTGTTCAAAAATTGGAAGGCTCAAGTTGGCGATAATGAAATATTGATAGCTTCAAAATCTTTAGATGAAAAACATTTTATAATAAAAGCTTATGCTGATGTTAATGCAGGCACTTACTACTATTACAATATTGAAACGGGTGAGTTTACTTTTATAAGCAACGTATTAAGCCAATTAGATAATGCTGATTTATCCAAAATGGAACCTGTAAAATTTATTGCTCGTGATGGTTTAGAAATAAATGGATACTTAACAATACCAGCAGGAAAACAACCTTCAGAAGTTCCAATAATTATTAATCCGCATGGCGGACCTTATGGCATTAGAGACCATTGGATGTTTAATCCTGAAGTACAATTGTTAGCCCATTATGGTTATGGTGTTTTTCAAGTTAATTATAGAGGCTCTGGTGGTTATGGCAGAAAGTTTCAAGAAGCGGGTTACCATCAAATTGGTCAAAAAATGCAAGATGATTTAACGGATGCAGTGCATTGGTTAGTAAATGAAAAAGGAGCCAACAAAAATAGGGTTGGAATTTTTGGAGGAAGCTATGGTGGTTATGCAACGCTAGCCGGTTTAACTTTTACGCCAGAATTGTATCAATGTGGTATCGACTTTGTAGGTGTTTCCAATCTCTTCACTTTTTATAAATCTATGCCACCATATTGGCAACCTTTTATTGAAATGGTAAAAGAGCAATGGTATGATTTTGAGAACGAAACTGATCTTTTGAAACAAGTTTCTCCAATCTTTCACATCAATAAAATAACTAAGCCACTTTTTGTAGTGCAAGGAGCCAATGATCCAAGGGTAAATATTGATGAAAGCGACCAGATTGTAAGTGCTTTGAGAAAAAAAGAGGTAAAAGTGCCCTATATGGTTAAATATGATGAGGGGCATGGCTTCCAAAATCAAGAAAATAAGTTTGAATTTTACAAAGCAATGTTGGGCTTCCTAACCATGCATTTGCCCACTAAATAGCTCATAGTAAGACCTTTATAAGGCAAAATTGAAGTTTTGTTGATAACGAGACAAGACTTAACTTTGGTTATTACATTAATTTTAAAGGAAATATGAAACTTTTTTTTATATAATTAGTTATACTATATATAAAAATCTTGGTGTTTAATTGGCCGTAGTTTCTCAGGTTTATCCTGGCTACGGCTTTTTTTATGCTACAATAAATAGGTTTGAGATTATTTTATCAGCAATTAATTTGCCTTTTGTTGTCAATTTCCATGTGTTTGTATCACACAGTAAATTCTCAGAATTAACCTCTTTTTCTAAAGAACTATGTAACTCGTTCCAGCATTTTTTAGGGCATAAAGCTGTTAATTTATCGAGCTTTACTCCCCAAATAGTTCTCAAACCAGTCATTAAGTACTCATTCGTTATATCTAAATCACTCAACAACTCTTTTGTAAAAGGCACAAAACCTTGCTTTATGGAGTTTATGTATAGGCTATTGTTTGCCACATTCCATTGTCTGCTATTGCCATTAAAACTATGTGCAGCAGGGCCAATGCCTAAGTATGTTTCACCTTGCCAGTAAGCGGTGTTGTGTTTGGCAAATTTTTCATTTTTGCATAAATTGCTAATTTCATAGTGTTTCCACTCATTTTTATTGGCCCAATTCATCAAAACATTCAATTGGTTGGCAGCTTTTAATTCATCTAAAACAGGTATTTTTTTATTGGCTATTTGGTAATGTAATTGTGTTTTTTCTTCAACCGTTAAAGCATAGCACGATAAGTGATTGATTGGGTATTGCAGCACATAATCCAAGTTGTTAATCCAATCTTCATCACTTAAACTGTGGCTGCCATATATTAAATCAATAGAAACATTGCTGAAAGTTGAACAGATAATTTTTAAACTTGCTTTAGCTTCAGCAACATTATGCGCTCTATTCATAATGCTTAAATCAGTTTGGTTAAAAGATTGTATGCCAAGACTAATTCTGTTTATACCGCCATTTTTTAGCTCCACAACCAAATTTTCGTTAACATCATCAGGGTTCATTTCAATAGTAATTTCGGCATCCTTGCTTAGGTTATATTTTTCTTCAATTGTGGTAATAACTGATGCGATTTCTTGTGCTGTAAGCAATGATGGAGTTCCGCCACCAAAATAAACGGTATTAATTGTATGCTCGCCTACATATTCTTTTTGAAGTTCCAATTCAAATAATAAGCAGTCAAGCATTTCGTTTTTAGTCTTTAAGTTGGTAGAAAAATGAAAATTACAATAGCTGCAGGCCTGCTTGCAATAAGGTATGTGTATGTAAATGCCTGCCATGGTTTAACTTTGATGCTTAATGAGTAAATATTCCCTCTCAATATTACTTTATTTTTTAACAATTAGTTGTTTTGCTTTTGGGCAAGAAAATTGGCAATTGAAGTTAAAATTTGTTGATGCACAAAAGCATCAATTGGCAAAAGAGTTTGGCGCAAAAGATGAATTTGAAAGCATCCAAAATCTTGAAAAATCGCTTCAGCAAAACTTAATTCAGCTGCACAAACTAGGGCACTTAGAGGCAACAATTGATACCATAAAAGCAATAAATTTAGTTACCGCCAACGTATTTGTAGGGCCAGTTTACAAATGGGCTTTTTTAAAAATTAATGAGGAAGATGATGTACTGCTAAACAATACGGGTTACCGAGAAAAGTATTTTAACAATAAGCCGTTTAGCATGGCTGAAGTTTATAAAATGCAAAAAAAGGCGATTGAGTATGCCGAAAATAATGGGTATCCATTTGCATCTTCCCAATTAACAAATATTAAGGTAGCAGAGCAGTTTAGCGCGGAGCTTATCTTCAATAAAAATGAGCTAGTAACTATTGATTCGTTAATAGTTGTAGGAGAACCTAGTGTTAATTATCGATTTTTAAAAAAATACTTAACCATAAATAGAGGCGATTTGTACAATGAATCGAAACTAAAAAAAATTGATAAATTAATTAATGATTTACAGTTTTTGCAAACAGCCAAACCAACCCAAATTGAAATTATTAATGACAAGGCGAATGTGTACATTTATTTAAAGAGCAAAAAAGCAAGCAACTTTGATTTACTTATTGGTTTGTTGCCTAATAACAATGAAGAAGGTAAGTTAACTGTAACAGGGCAAGGCGAATTTAACCTGCAAAATGTTTTTAAAGCAGGTGAATTAATTCATTTGTCTTTTAGCAAAATACAATCCAACACCCGCAAGTTAGATGTTAGCTTTAAATATCCATACCTACCAATTGTACCGCTAGGTGTACAAACCGATTTAAATGTTTTTATAAAAGATACTAGTTATAGAGATGTGGAGTTGCAATTGGGTTTTAACTATCAGTTTACAGGCAGTAACAGCATCTCAGCATTTGTAAACAACCACCGTACCGATTTATTAAGAGTTGATACTGCTAGAATAAAATCTCAACTTGCATTGCCGAATATTATTGATAAAACTCAAACTAATTATGGACTAAAGTATCAATTTCAAAATTTTGATTATCTGTACAATCCTTCAAAAGGTATCGGCATTGCGCTTACTTCACAAGTTGGTGTAAAAGCGATTAAGAAAAACAATGCCATTTTAAGAATAAAGAGTTTTAGTGATAGCAACTTTGTTGCGCAAGATTTATATGAAGATTTTGAAAACAACACCATTCAAGTGGTATTTGAGGCAGATGTAAATAAATTTTGGAGAATAAACACTACCAATACCATTAAAACACAATTGTCTGCGGCCACTACCACAGGTAAAAATCTATTTCAAAATGATTTAGCTAGAATAGGTGGGGCAAAAAAATTAAGAGGTTTTGATGATGAAAGTATTTTCACTTCTTTGCATGCCATACTTAGTTTAGAGTATAGGTATTTGCTTAACAGGGGTAGTTATCTTTCAGTTTTTTACGATAGAGCCTATGTTGAAAATAATTCAAACAATCAATCTTTTTCAGATAGGCCTTATGGTTTTGGAGCAGGCTTTGCATTTGAAACAACTTCAGGCACATTTGCTTTAAACTATGCCATAGGTAGCCAACAAAACAATCCTATTCAATTTAGAACTGCAAAAATTCATTTTGGTTATATAAATTACTTTTGAGCCATGTTAATTAGCTCATTTTTTAAACTGTAAATGGAAGAGTTTCAACTTATCCCAAGAAATTTTGAAGCAACAGGTAGTTGGATATTTTACAGCTGCTTAGCACTACTTGCGTTTATTACATTGATAAAGCAATTTTATCCCGCCTACCTGTCAAAAGTTGCACTATCGGTTACCAATATGAACTTATCATCTCAGCAGTTTAGGGATGAGGAGTTAAGTCCTCCGGTAGCGTCTTTTTTACTTTCGGTTTTTTACTTTTTCTCGGTAAGCTTGTCAATTTATCTTCTTATTTGGTTTTTTAAATTTAATGTATTCATTGATGGCTGGCGGCTGTTTGTCCTAATCTTACTCGTCATTTTTATATTTTCTTTAGCTCAGCGTTATTTGCACCTGTTATCAGCTAGTTTATTAAAAGTTAACGATACCATACGTTGGTACTTGTTTAACTCTAAACTTGTGAACCACATATTTGGCATACTACTGTTGCCAATAATGTTACTATTAGCCTATGGAAATCCTTCAGTTCAAAAAATAACGGTTATAGTTTTAATAGTAATATTTGGGTTAAAATATCTATTCATTTTAGTTAAAGGTTTCATAGGAAATTTTAGACTTATAAGACAAAATTTTATGCATTTTATTTTGTATATTTGCACGCTCGAAATTTTACCGATTTTAATAGTGGCTAAGTTTATTCAAGTTCAATTAGCTTAAATAAATCGATAAGTTTTGGAACTAAAAACACTCAATGGGAATTATTGCCAAAAAAACCACGAAAACTTTGCAAAAAAAAGATCCTGTTAAATCCATATTAATTTCTCAACCTGAGCCTACCAATGCTAAATCGCCATATTTTAATATTGCGAAAAAGTACAAGCTAAAAATTGATTTCAGGCAGTTTATAGAAATTCAAGAGGTTTCTTATAAGGACTTTAGAAAGCAAAAAATTACCTTGCTAGATTTTTCTGCGGTAATTTTAACAAGTCGCAATGCGATTGACCATTTTTTTAGGTTATGTGATGAGTTAAGAGCAAGAATGCCTGACTCAACAAAATATTTTTGTACATCAGAAGCAGTGGCCTTATATCTTCAAAAATATACGCAGTACCGTAAAAGAAAAGTGTTTTATGGCACTGGCACTATGGAATCGCTTCAAAAAATGTTGTTAAAGTATAAGAAGGATGAAAAAGTGCTTTATCCAGGTGCTGGTAAAAGAAACCCGGAGTTATCAGATTTTTTAACCGAAAATGGCTTTGACTTTAAGGAAGGAGTGATTTACAATGTTGTAAGTAGCGATTTAACTGATTTAGATAGTAAGACTTACGATATGATTTTACTATTTAGTCCAACAGGTTTAGATTCATTGTACGATAATTTTCCCGATTTCGAACAAAATAAAACCCGTATAGCCGCTTTTGGTTCAAAAACTGCTACAGCGGTGGAAGAGAGAGGTTTAAAGCTCAACTTAAAAGCACCTTCAGCAGGAGTTACATCAATGAGTAAGGCTTTAGAGCTTTATGTGGAAGAATCCAATAAGCGCAAAAGATAACATCAACAATTAGTTGAGATTTATCATACTATACAGTAATTTACATGCCTCATGTTTAGGCAGTACCTTTTTATTTTTGTTTTGGCATTGTTTGCTCTTCCAAGTTTGGGGCAGCAATTAGCGCATTACACCATAAACAATTTTGATAGAGGGTACATCAATCCAGCGTACGTGGGTTTGCATGGCAGCCCAGTTTTTAATGCAAGGTTGCGCATTCAATGGCTCAACTTAGGTGGAGAACAATTGTTTTCAAGCCAAAATGTGGGTGTAGATATGCCATTGTTTCCTATAAAGAGTGGTATAGGTTTAACTATTAATAATGATTTAATTGGTGCTCAACGTGCGTCTTCTGCAAAAATTAACTATTCCTATTCTATTAAAGGAAAAAAGGCCTTGTTTAATTCAGGCATTTCTGCAGGTTTATCGCAATTTGAGTTAGATGGTAGCAAGTTAATAGCACCTCAGGGAGAATACGGTTCATCCATAAACCACAACGATAACTTTATACCAACTACAAAACAAAGTAGTTTAGCTCCCTCATTATCTGCGGGCTTATATTTTAAGTACAATTTAATAGAAGTTGGTGCAACCGCACAAAATTTATTGGCAAATACTTATGAGTTGCCAAGCGGCATTCGAATATCTCAAACTAAACATTACACTTTGTTTGGTAAAACTACCTTTGATATTGGTAGTTTTGAATTGGCTCCATCTATAATGATTTACTCCAACGCTAAACTTATTCAGCAAAACTTTTCTTTTATTTTAACGTATAATAACAATATTTGGATTGGATCAGCGTTTAGAGGATACAGCAATAGTTCTTTTGATGCCATTTCGGTAATTGCCGGGTTAGGAATAAATAATATAAAAATCAGTTATGCCTATGATTTTGGTTTGAGTGATTTAAGCTATTATAATGATGGATCGCACGAAATTGCATTGTCAATTGAATTTGAAAACTTTATTAAACAAGCTCAAGGGAAAACTATATATGTACCTAGAGATTTATAACTATAACTATTAATAAACCGTTTAAACAAATAAATAAGATATAATAAACTTTTACAGCACTGCCATATTTAGTTGTAAGTCATTGATTTTTACACTAAATTTACAGGCTCGCGAAAAAAATAACTATTTATAACGTTTAAAGAAAACTCGTAACTATGAAACGAGCCTTGCACATTTTTTTGATTATCATAACATTCGCATCAATTGCGGGATGTTCAGGATCAAGCTGGGGCGCCTATAGAGGCCAACTTTTAGGAGTATTTGACCGACCAAAATGGAGGAATGTTAGTCCATATGGTATGGTGTATGTTAAGTCTGGAACTCTTCACATTGGTGGAGGAGACCAAGATGTTAACCATACATTGGTTCAAAGACCCAAATCAATTTCAATCCAAGGATTTTACATGGATGACACCGAAATAACAAATAACGAGTATCGTCAGTTTGTTTATTGGGTAAGAGATTCCATAGCAGCTAAAACCTTAGGAGGGGAGTATTTAATGGACAATGAAGATGGGTCTCAAACAGTAGATTGGGAATATCCCATCTATTATGATGATCCAGAGGTCAAAGAGCAACTGTCTTCCATGTTTTTCTCCAAAGGAGACGGATATTGGGGTAAGCAAGAGTGGGATGTTAGTCAGTTCATCTATCAATATAGATGGTTTGATTTTCAGCTAGCTGCTAAAGAGGTAAATAATTACCGAAAGACCAATATGGAGGATGACAAACATTGGTACTCAGAAGGACGTGCTAAATATTGGATTGAAGAAGAAACAATGATCTATCCGGATACTTTAGTTTGGGTAAGAGATTTCACTTATTCATATAATGAGCCAATGACTAGAAATTATTTCTGGCATCCGGCATTTGATTACTATCCTGTAGTGGGATTGGAATGGGCGCAAACCAATGCATTTTCAATGTGGAGGTCACGTTTCTGGAATGAATTTAGAATTAGCGTAGGAGAAATTCCTTATGAGTCATTTAGAATACCAACCGAGCACGAGGGGGAATATGCCGCAAGAGGTGGTTTATCTCATCAGCCATACCCTTGGGGAGGGCCTTATGTGAGAAATGCCAAAGGTTGTATCCTTGCTAACTTTAAGCCTGGTAGGGGAAATTATCCTGATGATGGTGGGTTCTACACTGTTAGAGCTGATGCGTACAATCCTAACGATTACGGTTTATATAATATGGCAGGTAATGTGGCTGAGTGGACTTCTTCAGCATTTTACGAAAACTCATACTCTTTTCAAGATGATTTAAATCCTGATGTAAGATATGATGCAGAATGGGGAGAGCCTGAAACTGCAAAGCGTAAAGTAATTAGAGGTGGCTCATGGAAAGACATTGCGTACTACATCCAAACTGGCACGCGTCATTGGGAATACCAAGATTCAGCTAAATCTTATGTAGGATTTAGAAACGTGATTACTTTCTTAGGTCGTTCTAAGTCAGACTTTGAATAGAAAAACATAACAACATTTATGACTATAAAGACCTTTTGTTAACTCATTAGGCGTAAAGATTAATTTTAAAACTAAAAAAAACACAAACAAAATGGGAATACCTTTTTACGAACAGGCATGGTTTAAGTACTTTAAAAACTTTATCATTGGAGTTGGAGCTGCAGTGGTATTAATAGGTGCATTAGCAAAAATTTTATATCATCCTTTAGCTGATATTGCTTTAAAGGTTGGTATGTTAGTTGAAGCAGGTATTTTTGTTATTTTAGGACTGTTACCCCCTCACAAAGATTATCATTGGGAAAAAATCTATCCTGGATTAGATAAACCAGCTGACCATAAGGAGTTGAAGAAATTAGCTGCTGCAGGTGTTGCAGGAACTGGTGGCGGCGCTGGTGGTGGCGGTGGTGTTTCACATCAACTAGATAAAATTTTGGAAGACTCAAATGTTGATACTGACTTAATTTCTCGTTTAGGTGATAATTTAGCGAACTTAAGTACCAACATTGAGAAAATGAGTGATGTTACAGATGCTGCTGGTGCAACTGGAGATTATACTACAAGTGCAACTGCAGCTGCAGGCGCCTTAAGAGAAATGCAAAGTGCATACTCAGGTGCAACTGATGCCATGGTTGCCTTAGGTGATGCTCAAGGTGATACTGTTAAATATCATGAACAGGTTCAATTGGTTTCTAAAAATTTAGAGCAGTTAAACGCTATTTATGAATTAGAATTACAGGATACAAATAATCACTTAAAAGCAATGAATAAGTTTTATGGTGGATTAACTGATGCAATGTCTTCACTAGACGCATCAATTGATGATACTAGAACTTATCAAGAGCAAATGTCAGTTCTTGCAAGAAACTTGGGTGAATTAAATGGTGTGTATGGTAACATGTTAAGTGCCATGAGAACTCCACAGGGTTAATACATTTTTAAACAACTAAAAAGAGATAGAAAATGTCAATACCTAAAGAACCCCGGCAGTTAATGATTAACTTGATGTATCTAGTGCTAATAGCTATGCTTGCACTAAACGTATCAAGTAAGGTTATTAACGCCTTTGGAACCCTGAAAAACGGGATGGAAAGCTCAATAGAGCCGGTAGCAAAAAAAACCGAACAATTAATGGCTTCATTAGAAAAAAAAGTTGAAGACCAAGAAAAGGATGCGGATAAGTATTTAGCTCAATCAAAGAAAGTACGAGCGGTTGCTGCAGATTTTGACGGGTATTTAAATGGAGTTATTTATAGACTGGGTTTAAATGATGAAGGAGATACTGCTTCAGCTCATGCACAAGGACATCCAGACTGGCCATTGAATTATAAAAACACTGACAAAACAACTAGAGTAATGGTTGGTGAGGCAGACGGAATGGGTGCAGGAGATACATTAAAGACAATGATTGAAGAAGTAAGGAAAAAATTTGCTGCAGCTGTAGAATCTGAAGAAGATAAAGAATACGTTACGAATAATATACCTTTAAAAAAGCCTAAAGGTAAAATGAAAAAAGATAAGGTAACAGGAGAAATGGTTGAAGTGCCATGGGCAAGAGCAAATTACGAAAAAGTACCTGTTATTGGTGCCATTGCTTTGTTAACTAAGCTGAAGGCTGATGTTGCCAACTCTGAATCTAGTATTATCGAAAAGTTGTATAGCAACATTGGTAAATTTGAAGTTAAACCGGATAGATTTGGGGCTAAAGTTGTAGCACCTGCTAGTTATTTATTAACTGGTGGAAAGTATGAAGCCGATATTTTTGTTTCGGCATACAGCTCTCAACAACAACCTGAAATTTATATGGGCTCTGTACAATGGAGTAAGTTTAAAGAAGATGAATTTGGAGATTGGGAAGCATTGGAAACAAGTGCAGAAGATATGCCAATATCTGGAGCTAGAAAAATGGAAGTTAAAGGTGGTAAGGCAGTTTATACAGCCACAGCAGGCTCACCAGGTAAAAAGAATTATCAAGGTATTGCACGTATTGCAAAGCCAGGTGGTACATACTTAAACTTTCCTTTTAAGGCTGAGTATGAAGTGGGTTCGCCTGCTTCAGGAGCAACTGTTTCTGCAGATAAAATGAATGTTTTTTATATTGGTGTAGATAATCCAGTAACAGTTTCGGGTGGTACAGATGCATCTAAAACCAATGCAACCATGACTGGTGGTACTATGACGGCAAATGGGAAAAACAAATACAATGTACGTGTTTCATCTCCAGGTAAAGCTAATATTACGGTTTCATATCGTGACATGGAAGGCAAGACAAAAACAGACGGACCGTTTGAATTTAGAATCAAAAAAATTCCTGATCCTGTGCCACAAATTGGTGGAAAATCAGGTGGAGCTATGAAGTCAGGTACTTTTAAGGCACAAAGAGGCGTTATAGCTAGACTAGAGAACTTTGATTTTGAAGCAAAATTTAGCATCATTGGGTTTGAAATGACTTTTGCTCAAAAAAGAGCGGATCTTCAAACAGCAGTTAACCAAGGTGGTACTTTCTCAGCAAAAGTTAAAAATTATATGAGTAAAGCTAAGCCGGGAGACATATTTTATTTTGATAAGATAAAAGCAAGGGGACCTGACGGAACAACCAGAACATTGCCAACGGTGGCAATAAAAGTTATATAAACTAAAACTATTAGTTATGAAAGGTAAATTAATTATTTCGTTAATCGTGGCATTTAGCATAGCATTTCTAAGCTATGGACAGCCAGCTGAATCAAATGTATTGGACGGTGCTTTTAAAAGAGCTACAACCGTTGAAAAGGAGATATTGCCTTACGATCATTTGAGAGAAGCAGATGCATTTTGGGAAAAAAGAGTTTGGAGAGTTATTGATGTAAGAGAAAAGATGAATCTTCCATTTGCTTATCCAAAAGAACCTTTCATTGATATTTTGTTAGAAGCTGCTGAAAATGGTGAAGCAACTTTGTACGATCCGATTGATGATGAGTTTACAGAGGTAATAACTGTAGAGGAATTACAAAACAAATTAGGTGGAGTTGATACTGTACCAATTATTGATCCTGATACGTATGAGGAAACCTTTGAAATAGTTAACAACGATTTTGATCCTGCATCAGTAACTAAGTTTAGACTAAAAGAAGTATGGGTGTTTGATGAAGAAAGAGCCATGCTAGTTGTTAGAATTTTAGGAATTGCACCAATAGAAGATGTGTATGATGATAATGGAAACTACCGTGGACAAAGACCAATGTTTTGGGTTTATTACCCTGAGTTACGCACAGCGCTTAGCGCACGTGAGGCTTTTAACCCTTTCAATGATGCGATTAGAATGAGTTGGGAAGATATACTTGAAATGAGAATGTTTTCTAGCTACATTTATAAAGAGTCAAATGTTTACGATAGAAGAATACAAGATTACGCAACTGGTGTTGACGCCTTGTACGAATCGGATCGTATTAAAAATGAAATAATGCTTAAGGAGCATGATTTATGGACTTATTAGAATAATACTTTATTCAAAATACTTAAGGGAGCTTTTAGCTCCCTTTTTTTATGCCTGGTTATTTGGTATTAACCATAGTTGTAGGAGTAAATAATAGGTATTTGCAAATCTCAATAAATATTTAGATATTTGTCTAAATAACTAAATATTAAAAGTGAACGCCCTATTTAAAGCACTAAATGATGAAACTCGCAGACAGATTGTTGAACTGCTCAAAGAAAAGGACATGAATGCCGGTGAAATTGCAGAAAAATTTAAAATTTCAAAACCAAGCATTTCGCATCATTTAGACATTTTAAAAAGAGCAGATTTAATAACAAGCGAGAAAAAAGGACAATTTGTTGAATACTCTTTAAACACTACCATATTAGAAGATTTAATGACTTGGATAATAGGCTTAAAAAAATAATATTATGAAACTTAAAAAGGAATTACCAATAATTGTAATCGTTTTAATGCCCCTTGTTTATTTGGCTTATGTATGGAATAAGCTACCCGCAAAAGTGCCTATACATTGGAATATTAAAGGAGAAATTGATAATTATGGAGATAAATTGGAAATGGCTCTTTTAGCTATTTCTCTTCCGCTGATAACCTACCTTTTATTACTCGTAATACCAGCAATTGATCCTAAAGGCAAACTTAAAAACATGGGTAAAAAGTACCATACCATCAAGCTTTTTTTGACTTTGTTTATGTCAATAATGGCACTGGTCATTATTTATTCATCCAAAAATCTATCCATCACCAATCCAAATTATATTGTGTTATTAATAGGTGTGTTATATGTAGTTTTTGGTAATTTCTTTAAAACCATAAAAGCAAATTACTTTATTGGCATTAGAACACCCTGGACGCTTGAAAGCGAAACCGTATGGAAAGAAACTCATAAGTTAGGCGGACAAATGTGGTTCATTGGAGGTATCGTGGTATTGGCATCAAGCTTACTGTTTAGTAAACAAATAAATTTTATCCTGTTCTCCATTGTAACCGCTATTATTACAATTACACCTATTGTTTATTCATACACAATATTTAATAAAGGAGCTAAAACGGTAAGTGGTGAAAATGGTTAATTCCTTCAAATTGCTGCTTTAGAGGCTGCATGCCTCAAATATTAGCCATGATTTAACAGTATCTTTACACCAACAAAATGGTATATTCCAAAATATGGTTTGTTATGATATTGCATGTCCAAATTGCCCAAAGCGAATAAATTTCTTGATCTTTCAGATTATGGAAGGCCAGTAGCCATTGTTATTGCAAACGCATTAAAGAAAACATCTTTTACCCCAATACACGTTACCATAGGCTTTATATTTTCGGGGCTTATTGCCTGTTATTGCATACTGCAAGGCCATTATTGGCTAGCCGCTTTCTTCTTAATTTTTAAGTCTATACTAGATGCTGCAGATGGCGAATTGGCTCGCGTAAAACAAAAACCTTCTTATACTGGGCGTTACTTAGATTCGGTGGCTGATATACTATTAAACGCTTTGTTTTTCATTTGCATTTGGTACATAACGGAAACTAGTATTTGGATATGTTTGGCAGCATTTTTAGGCTTGCAATTGCAAGGCACATTGTACAATTATTACTATGTAATTTTAAGAAATAAATTTAATGGAGATACTACCAGTCGTGTATTTGAAAGCAAAACACCAACAGCATTGGAAGGTGAAAATCAGAAGCATGTAAACATCCTTTTTGGTATGTATAAACTACTGTATGGTGCTTTTGATAGAACTATTTATGCTTTAGATCGCAGGGCATATAAAGGAGCCATATTCCCAAAATGGTTTATGACAATGGTTTCTACATTAGGTTTGGGCTTCCAAATACTAATAATTGCCGCCCTACTTGTATTGGGTTTAAAGGCATTTATCCTACCTTTTTTCCTAGTTTATACGGGAATAATTTTTGTTTTTATAGGTATTAGAAGACTTTTTTACCATAAGCCAAAGGAGCATAAGTCAAAGTCTTCAACATCTGTCTATTCAAAATCCTGACTAGCAAAGTTTCAAACGTTTTTACATAATTATCAAATGAAGCAACAACTCATTTTTAACTTTAAAACCAATTTATCAATAATCGATATTCCTTCAAAATTGAACAATCCATTTGGTTCGTTCATACCCGAAATTGCAAAAATTGCCGCCAACGAATTTCAGCAATTCATATCTGTAGATTTAAAAAAATGGGAATATGATTTTACTAAACAAAAAGGCAAAATGTTTGGGGTTTTGGTGGTTGAAAAAGAAGATAACACCTACGGTTATTTAGGAGCCATTTCTGGAAAAATTCCTATAAATGCAAGTGCCAATAAATTTATACCCTCAACTTTCGATACTTCAACAGATGATTTTTTTATAGATAAAGGCATGACGGAGCTTACTGAAATTGGAAAGTTAATTGAAAGCACCACGAGTCTATCAGAAGCTGAAACATTGACGGAAAAGAGAAAACAAAAATCGGCTGATATACAACAACAACTTTTTGAGAACTATCGATTTTTGAATGTACATGGAGATGAAAAGGATGTATTGCAAATATTTGAGCATTCATCACACGGAAAGCCACCATCTGCAGCAGGCGAATGCGCTGCACCTAAGCTGTTGAACTTTGCTCTTAAAAATGGTTTAAGACCAAT